>JAEEGF011866573.1_pt1 | contig 35836 bp, 28 predicted proteins | sample 9134171 | NCBI WGS metagenome assembly JAEEGF01 (sample SAMN16246542, study PRJNA631951) | gut metagenome | biome: gut microbiome; feature: rumen; material: AP-attached | host: Bos | place: Iran: Karaj | collected 2018-10
GCGCCACGACACTCTGGTCGCCCTTCGCGGGGTGCTGCACTTCACGCAGCCACTCCAATATTTCGTTGTTGTTCAAAGCGATTGTATTAACTAGTTAATTATTTGCGGATAAAGGATTTCCCAACGGCCAGCAGAAGCAGCAGAAGCAGGCCGATGGAGGCGATGGCCGATACCGTCGCGCCGATGCTGTAGCTCGACGGCAGGAAGGTCATCACAACCTCGTGCTCGCCGGCGGGAAGAAGCGCGGCGCGAAGGGTCCAGTCGGCCCGGAAAAGGTCCACGGGCTGCCCGTCCACGGTGGCATGCCAGCCGTCAGGGTAATAGATTTCGCTGAAGACGGCCAACCGGTCGGAGGATGCACTGTACCGGTAATGCAGCTCGTTGGGGGCATAGGAGGTCATGACGATGTGATCCCCGCTCGAGCCGGGGATGACGGAACCCGTCACAGCCGGCACCGACCGGCTGTCTATGACCGCCTGGTGCTTCATATCCACGCTGCCCAGCAGGGCAATCTCCTCGTCGGGGGTTGCGGCCTCAACGACAGAGTCCACGAACCAGGCGGCACCGTAGGCGCCTTCGTTCACCAGCGGCGGATAGTCGCCGTCCAGGATCACATAACGGGTATTCAAGGCATTCAGCACCGGCGTTCCGGAAGCCATCCAGTCAGAAACAGCGGTCAGGTCTTCGGCCTCCCCCAGCTGCTTGTACAGGGCGTTGATTTCACCGGAGAGGTAGTGCTCGATGAGGTCCTGGTAGCGCTGCAGCTTGGCCGGGGAATAACCGCCGATGTTCTTGTGATGATAGCTGGGAACCGATGAATTAAACACGTTCACAGTGAGGTCCAGGACACGGTACTGCGGGTCTTCATCGGCCTTGATCATCTTGTCCACGGGGCGCTCGGCGAAGGGCTTGTTGAAGTCCTTCGGGGTGGTGAAATGGTCGGCGTTGAGATAGCGCTTTCCCACGGCGAAGAGGTTCACCAGCGACAGGACGCAGATGGCGACGGCGGCCAGCTGCTTGCGTCCCTTGGGCATGTATGCCCAGAAAAGAAGGCCGGCCGAGGCCAGGATCAGCAGCAGGGAAACACCGGCATCGGCCTTGAAGAGGGCGATACGGTCTTTGACCAGCGCATCTACCAGCACATCCTGCATCTGCGCGTCGGAGGCTCCGGAGAAGGAGCCGAAGAGGCCGGGGGCCAGCCAGGCTATGAGGCTGAAGCCGCCGGTGATGCCGAGAGCCCACCAGAAGGCCTTCATGAAGCGCTTACGGTCGTATTCTTCTTTGGTAATGCGGTCCAGGGTTACGAAGCCCAGCAGCGGCAGGGCCACCTGCAGCACCACCAGTGCCATGGACACCGTGCGGAACTTGTTGTACAGGGGCAGGTAGTCGTAGCACAGTTTGGTGAACACCATGAAATGGCTTCCCACCGCCATGAGCACGGCGATAAGGGTAGCTGCCACCAGCCACCATTTCTCCCGCCCTTTATAAAGGCCGAGGCCCAGCACGAAGAGGAAAATCGTGATGGCGCCCATATACATGGGACCGGCCGTGAACGGCTGCGGGCCCCAGTAGAGCGGCAGGCTTTTGGCGGTTTCCCTTAGATTCTTCTGGCCGGCGCGCTTGAGGAGTTTGATGGTCTCGCTCTTGTCGGGGTTGACGGCGCCGGAGGAGGACCCGCCGTTGAAGTCCGGAATCATGAGGTTGGGAAGCTCTTCCCAGCCGTAGCTCCAGGACGTTGCGTAATCCAGGTCCAGGCCCTTGGCGGAAGCGCCGTCTTTGGAGAGTTCGGAGCCGCCGCGCATGGTGTGGGGCGTATATTTGGCCAGGGGAAGGAGCTTGTTCACATTGGTCGCAATGCCGGCGCCGCCCATCACCAGAAGGAGGGCCGATGCCACCAGGAACGGCTTCCACTCCTTCGTCCGGATGGCGTGGATAAGCTCCGAGATGCCGTACAGCAGCACCATGATGGCCAGGTAGTAAGTAATCTGCTGATGATTGGCCTTAATCTGCATGCTCAGCGCCAGCCCGAAGAGAACGGCTCCCAGCAGGGTTCCCGGCAGGGAGAAGGCCCCCTGCGGAGCGTCGCTTCGCGACCCTGTCCGGGCAAATGCTCCGCAGAGGGCCTTCCCCCTGCCGGTAGCGCTCCGGTACGTATAGATCAGTGCGGCCAGGACCCAGGGCATGAAGGCGATGGCCTGCATCTTGGTGTTGTGCCCCACCTGGATAATCTGGAAGTTGTAACTGCAGAATGCCACGGCAATGGCGCCGCCGACGGCGACAGGAATGCTCACGCCCATGGCCAGAAACAGCAGGAAGGCACCCAGCAGCGCGATGAACAGATACGTCGCCGGACGCTTCCCGGTAAGGAGCGTATCATAGATCCACTGGGTGTAGTCGCCGCTGTTCTGGGTGGAAATGGTGGTGGTGGGCATGCCGCCGAACATGGAATCCGTCCAGTAGGTGGGGTTGTCGGGGTGGGCCTTGTTCCACTCATTCATTTCGTGGGACATGCCCACGTAGCCGGAGATATCGCTCTGGTTCACGATCTTTCCGTCCAGCACCTGCGGCACAAAGCCATAGCTGAGCGCCAGGAACAGTGCCACGACGCCGGCCACAAGGGCTATTTTCTTCCAAATGTCTTTCATTTTCATTATTCTTTGAGATCCTTCGCTTCGCTCAGGATGACAGAGTCCACGCTCAGGATGACAGAGTCAAGCAGTGCCGCAAGCGCATGGGTTGTCGCGCGGCGGGTATAAGGGCCGATATCCCCGGCCGTAGCCGGGACGGAACCCTCGCAGAACTGTTTCCAGGCGGCGGCGATGAATGCCTTCATGGCCGCGGCATCGTCCCATTCGGCCGTAACACCGGCCTGGGCATCGTGCAGGACGCGGGCCATGGCACCATCGGCCTGGCCTATTCCAAGCACCGGACGGCGGGCCGCCAGGTATTCGAAGAGCTTGCCGGGCAGGATGGGTCTGTACTGCGCGTCGTTTCTGAGCGGCAGCAGCAGCAGCGTCGCGCTGCGTTGTTCCCGAACGGCGGTGGCGTGGTCGCACGGGCCGAGCGCCACTACGTTGGCTTGCAGGCCGGCATCGGCCATGGCGTCCAGCACCTCCCGATCCACTTTTCCTACAAGGCGCAGGCGGAGGGACTCCTTGAACCAGGGGTCTTCGGCGGCGAGTTCCTTCAGAACCTTCCAGAGGGTAAACGGGTTGCCATCGGCCGCGAAAAGGCCGGTGTGCGTGATATTGAAGCGGCCGTCCCCTTCGGGGGCCGGACCAGTGAAATCCTCTTCATCAAAACCGTTGGTGATGCAGGCAACGGGGGTTTTCGTCTGGGCCTGGAATTCCTCCTGGACCAGCGGCGTGCAGGCAAGGACGGTATTGCAGTCGTCCAGCACCGCCTGTTCCTGGGCGCGGAGTTTGGCCCAGGTCCCTGCCGTCATGGGAAGATACTTCAGGTAGTACATCCGGCTCCACGGATCGCGGAAATCCGGAATCCACGGAATGCCCGTGGCTTTATGAAGTTTCTGGCCGATCAGGTGCACAGAATGCGGCGGCCCGGTGGTCACAATGGCGTCCACGGGATGTTCCGTCAGGTATTTGCGCAGTGTCTTCACGCTGGGCTTCACCCAGCCCACGCGAGGGTCCGGCACAAACAGATTGGCGCGGATCCACAGGGAAAGCCGTTGCTTCCAGGTCTTTTTCCCGGAGGATATTTCCGTCACCTGGGTGCTCCTGGCACCGGTAAGTTTCCGGTAGGCGGCATAGGGTTCCCATATCTTTCCCCGAAGCACTTCCAGATTCTCCGGCAGTTCCTTCTCGAACGAAGGATCCAGGGAAGGATAATCGGCATTGAGCGGGGCAAACACCACAGGTTCCCAGCCCTCGGCAGGCAGATACTTGCAGAATTTCACCCAGCGCTGCACGCCCGATCCTCCGGACGGCGGCCAGTAATACGCTATGACCAGTACGCGTTTCATAAACGCACAAAGATAGCACTTTTTACCGGGTTTCCATCCGGAAATTCGCGTAGTCTGGTGCGGAATCAGAATCTGATGGGCATAGTGTTAGGGCGGTAGGATTCCGTTTCGCCATCAAACGTCAATTGCCAATTCCTTTCGTTCTTAACATTAATTATCAGGTTCTTGTTCGTGTACTCTTTCGTACTGACAAGACAGTTGATGGCCCCGGACTCAAAATACGTCGTACCATCGTAGATGGGGTCGCTCCCGACGTATTCCTTATGATCGTAGCCCTTTAAGCCATGCAACGTCATGTCGTATCTCAGTCCATCCTCTCCAATCTTTCCATTGTCACCAAAGAAAGATGAGATGCTGCCATCAAAAGTAAATACAGGAACTTCCCGGTCAATAACAGACGTCCATTCAACAGGGTCATAATAAGGGATGAGGATCACACCTGTTGTGAAAGATAATTCAAACTCAGTATAATAGTATCCTTTCTGAAACAAGCGATTAAACAATCCGTTACCAGTTAGAGCATATGAATGGGTATTTCGGGAAACAACAAACTCAAAACACTCCGGAGAATAATTGCCCCAGGGTTTCACAATACTTGCCACAATGGTCCAGGAGACATCCTCACTGTCCAGCGCTGTCCCACCTGTACTAATCAGAAACTGCATTCCTCTCTGCCTGTCAACCATTATTGATTGATTCGCGGATTCAATGACCGCGTCGGGGAAATACAAGTCTCTCAAATGCTCGTTCAGTTCACAGGTGGGATAGTCCGAAATACATTTGTTGATATAGAGTACATCTGAAAGTATATCCACTATTCCTTCACCAATTAGGAGGACATTGGATGCATTCCTTTGTGCCTCTGTTATTTCTGTATCCCTAGAATACGTCACCTCCTTGCATCCGCATACAAGAAGTGAGAGAAGAAACAACCCCTCAAATAATCTATTGTTGTTTACCATATCTATGGACGAATACCTATGCGCATCTTAAGAACGTATTGATAGAAACCCGGTTCTTCCGAACTAAGCTCAGTAGTCTTTGTAATTAATCCCTTATCGTCGCTTGTATTAAACGAGCCAGACAGATAGAAGCCATCAGATATGCCACCCCATCCCCAATTACATCTTACCAGCATTCTAACTTCCTTTGATGATCGAAGCACTTCTCTTGTATTTTTGTCAATTACTTTTCGAATCCTATATTGTCCTTTACACTGATCATATACCCAGGAATGTCCGTCGTCGTATTCGGTACTAAAGACTATCCCCAAAAACACCTTTTCTACCTTTTTTGAATATCCCGAACCCAATACAGGCCCCATCAAAAGCTCATTCTTTAAGACGGATAAATTGTATTCACATTCTGTCCCGCCGTCTGAATATCCAAAATTCAAAAAAGTTCTTTCGATGTTATTACTTGAAGCAAAACTTCCATCTGAGTTATCTACTTCTCCGTATTCAACATTAAGGTTTTCTCTTCGTCCCAAGTCAAACAGAAGATGTTGAACCTGATCCCATGCTTCATCCAAAGGATGTGGGTACGATGGTATATAAGAGGCAATAATTCTTTTTATTAAATTCCAGTCATAAGAATACCCAACATATGTACAACTCTTCCCCCAATAATACATAACTTGTCCTACCGCAACAGGAACACAACCGACATATGCCTCCTTTCCCTCTGTTGTTTTACAAAATTGGTTAAAGGGAGAGGTCTGATCCCATTTACACTTTAAACTTGTTCCTATTATTTCTTCTGTTTGCCAGTTTGTGTATACAGTCTCTGTTTCTGGAACCGGATCCCCCTCTCTTATATTATTAAGGCCGGCATATTGACCATACTGCTCCTGTGTGATGGTGTTTCCATTAAAATCGGAGACAGGGAGCCCTAGAATCATTCTATAATCCGTGTCGATTCTTGATAGCATGGCGATTGCACCTTCTGGGAGACATGCTGTGTCCGACAGACTACCCTTCTCAGTTAGGCAGAACACCGGTGGCATTCTATTGTCACCAGAAGCAATCGCGAATCCTTTTTCATCATTGAAATTAAAAACGTAAATCAATGGATCTTCCATTAAACCCGTTTTTGTATCAGGGCCACCTAGAGAGAATCTCTCCACAATCCGCCTATTTGAAGAGCACCCTTTTGTTTCTATATCTATAGATGCGAGTAGTTTGAGAACTTCTGACTCCGCCTGACTCATACTGACAAATGAAGAGGATGGACCGTCATCAAGGATTTCCTGGGAGGGTTCATACCGACTGCAGGCGACTGCAAGTACAAGCGCACATGAGTGCATGATTACAGAACAATGTTTCATAACAGTGGTTAAGCTTTGTTTGTGCAAATATATATCCTCTTTTGGATAAAACGATCATATCTCATTAATACACAGTTAAAAAATGTTTCGCAGTGTTTCGTTTCATTGGAATGAGTAACACATCAACCCCGGAAATTCGCGTAGTCCGATGCGACGGCCTCGCAAAAATACCTATCTTTGCTGCATGAAGAAGTTACTGAGAATCATTTGTCTGCTGGTTTTGGCCGCAAGTTGCGGCAACCGGGGCGGCTGGACGGCCCGGGAGAAGGCCGTCATCAGCCAGAGCGACTCCGTGATGTATGTCTGCACCATGCCCGTGGACAGCGCCATCCTCCGCGCCAGCAGTATCGACCTGGGTGCCGATGAGTTGCGCTCGGCAGAGCTGCAGACCCTCATCGCCAAGATGTTGAAGACCGTCACCGATCCGTCCCAGGACGGGGTGGGCATCGCGGCTCCGCAGGTAGGCATCAACCGCCGCATCGTCTGTGTCATGCGCTATGACAAGCCCGGCCGTCCGTTCGAGGCTTATGTCAACATCCATATTGACTCCCTCACCGGACCCATCGTACACGGTCCCGAGGGCTGTCTTTCCCTGCCGGGGATGCGGGGCATCGTCCCCCGCAGCAGCACCGCGCACATCTCTTACCTCACTCCGGAAGGAACGCCTGTCTCCGAGCAGGTGGACGGCTATTCGGCCATCATCTTCCAGCACGAGTGCGACCACCTGGACGGTATCCTCTACACCGACCGGGCCGACAGTGTCTTCGTAGAATAATCCTTTAGAACGTCCAGCGGGCGCCGAAGTCCATCTCGAAGGAGAGGGGACGGGCTGTGTAGCTGGATTCGATGTGGTCTCCGCCGGGCATGTGCCAGCTGAGGCCGGGCTGCACGTAGAGTGCGCCCTTGCGCGTAATCTTGAACTGGAGGCCTGCGCCGGCATTGAGGGACCAGAACCAGTCCTTGCAGGAAATGTTTTCACTCTGTTCTGAGGCCAGTTTCCCGCTCACGTAGGAGTTGGTTTCCACGCTGGCTCCCACGGCGCTTTCCAACATGGGGCCGCCACTGAGATACAGGGAGAATCCCTTCCATTCCAACGCCCGGTACTGGATGTTCAGCGGAACGCCCAGATAGTGCAGGTGACGCACCGTGCGGGTTTCGGTGGTGCCGGACAGGGCGGTGTAGTCCGAACGGAGGGAGCTGTAGGTGATACCCGTACCCACGCTCCAGCGGGGGATAAATTCATAACTCACACCCAGGGAGATACGGGGCAGGCGTCTGTGCTGGGATTCGGTGGTGGTCTCCCGGTTGCGGCTGAGCATCCGGGTGGTGATGTCGCTCTTGACCATCGGCGCGGCATTCCCCATGCCGGGATTATAGGCTACGCCATAGCTCTTGGTGACGGTTCCGGGAGCCTGGGCCAGGAGCATGCCGCCGGATGTGACGGTGATCTCTACACGGCCGGTCTTTCGGCGGGGCTTTCGGGCCGATTGTTCAGGTTCGGGCCAGGTCTGGGGTTGTCCGGGCCGGGGCTGGGGTTGTTCGGGCCAGGCCTGCGGCTCCGCGACCGGCTCGGGCTGAGAGGGTTCGGAGGGGTTCGAGCACGAAACAGGGCCTTCTGGTGCACGAGGGGTCATTTCGGAGGGGTTCGAGCACGAAATGGGGCCTTTTGGTGCACGAGAGGTCGGTTTGGCGGGGGTAACATCGGCCAGTCTCTCTGCGGGGACGGTGAGAAGGCCGAAGGGGGCATCGGCAGGGATGGCCGACGGCATCGGCCTCCAGAGGAACACGGCCAGCACGACGGCGGCGGCAGCAGCGGCAAGCCCGGCAGCCCAGGGCCACCAGGGTACGATAGGGCTGGCAACACCGGCCTGGACTGCGTCCCACAGCCCTTCCGGCGGCACTTCCTGGTATCCCTCCATCAGGGACGGAAGTTTGTCTGTCCAATTATCTTTCATGTTCCTTCAAATAAGTTTTTATTTGCCGGGCAAGCAAGGCGCGGGCGCGGAAGAACTGGGAGGCCGACGAGTCCTCCTTGATTCCCAGCAGCCCGGCGATTTCCCGGTGGGATTTCTTTTCGAAAACGTAAAGGTTAAATACGGTACGGTAGCCGTCCGGCAGGTCCTGGATCAGGCGCTGAAGCACGGCGGCGGGCACTTGCTGTACCGGAACGTCCTCTTCTTCCGGGACATCCGGCAAGTCCTCCACATACTGGAGCTTTCCCTGGCCGCGAAGACTCTTGAGCGCGCCGTTGACCACAATGCGGCAGGCCCACGAACGCAGACTGCCTTCTCCCCGGTATTCAAAACGGTCCACAGCGTCGAAGATGCGAAGAAAAGACTCCTGCAGGATGTCCTTGACAGCCGACCGGTCCGGGACATAACGCAGGGCCACCGCCGTCAGATATCCCGCATAACGATCGTAGAACACGCGCGTTCCCCGGGAATCTTTACGGCGGAGCGCTTCCAGCAGCTCCCTTTCCGTCAGTTCACTGCCGGCTCTTGAAAAGGTAACTCCTGCTATCGAACCCTCCGGCACTGTTTTTCCATTTTAAAGTAAGTATTTCTCCGCCCTCTCCCGTAGGAGGAAGGCTGCTCAAATCAAAATACACCAGGGCGTCGCCCTTTTCAATGGCCGGATCTCCGTTACACAGATGCACCAGACGCACCTCATAAGGATCCTCCGGATTCTCACCGGTGACGAGAATCAGGCTGTGCGCCACCCGGCCGTCACCCCAGAAAGCGGAGTAATGCAGGGTCAGATAAGCGTCTTCCACGGATGTCATCCAGTCGTGCTCTGGTTCAATGGGATCTCCTTCCGGCAAATCTCCGCCCTGTACGGTCCCCTCTTCAATGTAATCCATCCATTCCATCCAGCAGCGCTGGGTTCCCGTTTTCCAGGTGAACGCGCACACGATACGGCACTCCCGGACAAAAGGATCCGGATAGTTGTCGGGATACAGGATGGTTTCTTCATCCAATTGAATGAATACCCGGGAGGCGGCGTCCCGTTTTACGGTTGCGATCGCGGTATATTGTCGCGAGAAGGGATCCAAGGATTCTGCATTCCTGACGCTCTTTGTGCATCCGGGAAGCAGGCAGACCGCCAATATGAGGATTCCGATGATTCGATTCATGACAATACTATAATCCCGCGCGCGGGAAACCTTGCACGAATTTAGAAAAATATTTCCACTTCGCGCAAGATTTGCCGATTGACGGGTTTTTCTTTCCGGACACACAAAAATATTGACTTATGAAAAGAATCTGTTCACTGCTTCTGGTTGCCGGCTTGTTGGTATATTCCTGTTCGTTGCCGCCGCGCCGTATTGGCGATTTCGACGCTTTCCCTCCTTACCCCGGTTCAGAGGACCTGTATATCCCGACGCCGATGCCCGGCGTATTTGAGTCCGGTTTTGTAAAAACGTCTCTGATGCCGGAATCGTCCTTTTCCGTTGATGCCGACGGCGCGTCTTATGCCATCATGCGCCGCAGCATAAATGAAATAGGGTCTGCCTGCCCTCCCAACCTGGTCCGCATTGAAGAATACCTCAATTATTTCACCTTCGGTTATCCGGAGCCCGCGGAGGGCGAGACGCTGGGAATCAACGCAGAAATCGGCCCCTGCCCCTGGGCGCCTGAGCATCGGCTCCTCCGGCTGGGCCTGAAGGGAAAGTCCCTCCCCGAAAACGAAATTCCTGCAGCCAACTTTATCCTTCTGGTTGACGTCTCCGGCTCAATGTCTGGCTCGGACCGCATCGATCTGGTGAAAACCGGGCTGTGCAGCATGGTCGATTGCCTGCGGCCGGACGACCGGATTGCCATCATCACTTATTCCGGCAAGGTGAAGATGCTCCTTGAGTCCACTCTCGTTTCGGAAGGCCGCAGCGCCATCAAGGCTGCCATCCGTTCACTGCAGGCCAGCGGTACCACCAATGGTGGAGAAGCCATGAAGATGGCATACGAGGAAGCGTCGGCCCACTATATCGAAGGAGGCAACAACCGTATCATCATGTGCACCGACGGAGACTTCAACGTGGGTGTCTCCTCCACCTCGGCGCTGGTGGAAATGGTGCAGTACTATCTCAAGAAAGGCATCTACCTGAGCATCATGGGATTCGGCGTGGGAAACTACCAGGACGGCCGCATGGAGGCCATCTCCAACAAAGGTAACGGAACCTACACCTATATCGACAGCGAACGGGAAATGATCAAGGTCTTCGTCAACGAGCGCAGCCACTTCTGGACGGTCGCAAACGACACCAAATGCCAGGTTCGCTTCAATCCGGAAACGGTGGAAAGTTACCGCCTCATCGGATACACCAACCGCATCATCAGTGGCGAAGAGTTTAAGGACGAGAAGAAGGACGCCGGAGAAATCGGCGCCGGCCAGACGGTGACTGCCCTCTATGAGGTAATCCTCAATGATATTCAGGTGCCGGAAGGCGGTCCCGCCCCCACCGTCGCCACCTTCGAAACGCGTTACAAGCAAGCCATCAAGAACGCGACAAGCCGTTCCCTGCAGCAGGACATTCTCTGGGACGCGGACGGGAATCCCTCCGAAAACTTCTACTTTGCCGCCGGTGTCGCAACATTCGCGCAACTTCTCGCCGGGTCCCGTTTCCGCGGAGACTCCACGGTGGAAATGGCCCGTGAACTGGTCAACGGTGCCCGCACCTACGACCCCGACGGTTTCCGCGCCGAGCTCGTTCAGCTCATGGACAAGCTGCTGGAATAAAGATTAGGCGTCAAACGCCCAGATGATGGCTTCTTCATATACCTCTCCCGGACGTAAGACCGTGGAGGGGTATTCCGCTTTGTTGGGGGAATCCGGTGCGTGCTGGCACTCGATGGCTACGCCGTCGTAGTCTTCATAGGCGTGGGTTTTTCCCATGGGGCAACCCTTGAGCCAGTTGCCCGTGTAAACCTGCACGGCCGGCTGGGTGGTGAGGATTGTCAGATGGCGGCCGCTCTTATCGGCCCAAAGCTGGGCGGCTTCCTCAAGCTGGCCCGGCATGGCGCCGTCGATGAGGTAGCAGTTGTCGTAGCCCTTGCCGTATTTGAGCGCGGGGAAATCGGCCTGGATGTCCTGGCCGATGGGCTTCGCCTCCACGAAGTCCATGGGGGTGCCGGCGACATCTTCCGGAGCGCCCAGGGGGATGAGCGTCTCGTCGGTGGGAAGCCACTGGGATGCGTTCAGCTCCAGTTTATGGTTGAGGACAGAGCCGGCAGCCTCGCCGTCCAGGTTGAAATAGACGTGGTTGGTGAGGTTTACGACGGTGGGTTTGTCTGTTTCGGCCGTCATGATCAGCTTGAGGGAGTTGTCCTCTCCCCAGGTATAGTGTGCGATTACCTTCAGGTTGCCGGGATAACCGGCTTCGCCGTCTTCCGAGAAATACATGAACTCTACGGCATCTCCGTTGACACGGCTTTCCCAAACCTGATTGGCGAAGCCTTCCGGACCGCCGTGCAGGTGATTGGGACCGTTGTTGACGGGAAGCGTATATTCAACGCCATCCAGGGTGAACTTGCCACCGGCGATGCGGTTGGCGTAGCGACCGGGAATCTTTCCGGCAAAGGGACCGTCGCCGAAGTAACTTTTGGCGTCCTTGTATCCCAGGGCGACATCCCCCAGTTTGCCGTTCTTGTCGGGAACGACGATGGAAACAATGCCCGCACCTATGCTGCACAACTGTACATAAGCGCCGGAGGCATTCTTAAGGGTATAGAGGAAAATTTCCTTACCGTCGGGCGCAGTGCCCCAGAGTTCTTTATTGATAGCCATAGTCCAGTGTTATATTCCTAATTCATCTTTCATGGCGCGCAGCAGGTCGAAGGCCTGAAGAGGCGTCATATTGTTAATATCAGCCGATTTGAGGCGGTCCCGCAGGGATTCCAGCAGCGGATCGTCCAGCTGGAACATGGAAAGCTGCAGGGAGCCGTCCTTCTCTACGCGGCCCTCTTTGGTGGTGTGGGGCTTTACGGGCGTGAGCGCGCCGATGGCGTCCAGCTTGTCGCTGTTCTCCAGGGCTTTCAGCGTCCTTTCGGCGCTTTCCAGCACGGCCTGCGGCATGCCGGCCATGCGGGCCACGTGGATACCGAAGCTGTGCGCCGTGCCGCCTTCCTTGATCTTGCGCAGGAAGAGCACTTCCTTGCCCACTTCCTTCACCGTGACGTGGAAGTTCTTCACGCGGGGGAACAGGCCTTCGAGGTCGTTCAGCTCGTGATAGTGCGTAGCGAACAGCGTCTTGGCGCCCTTGCCGCACTCGTGGATGTACTCCACGATGCCGCGGGCGATGGACATGCCGTCGTAGGTGGACGTGCCGCGGCCGATCTCGTCGAGGAGGACGAGGGAACGGGCCGATAAGTTGTTCAGGATCATGGCCGTCTCCAGCATCTCCACCATGAAGGTGGATTCTCCCTGGGAGATATTGTCGGTGGCGCCCACGCGGGTGAAGAGCTTGTCGAACCAGCCGATGTGCGCTTCCCGGGCGGGGACGAAGGAGCCGGCCTGGGCCATGAGCACAATGAGGGCCGTCTGCCGCAGCAGGGCCGATTTACCGGCCATGTTGGGACCGGTGAGGATGATGATCTGCTGCTTCTCCGTGTCCAGATACACGTCGTTGGGAACGTATTCCTCCCCGGCGGGCATCAGGGTTTCGATGACGGGATGGCGGCCGTCCTTGATGTCCAGCGCCTTGCCGTCGTTCATGTCCGGGCGGCAGTAGTGACGCTCGGCGGCCTGTTCGGCAAAGCCGGCGAGTACGTCCAGTTTGGCCAGGATGCGGCTGTTGCACTGGATGTCCGGAATCTGCCGCTGGATGCGGGCGATGAGCTCTGCGTAGAGACGGGATTCGATGGCGTAGATGCGGTCCTCCGCCGTAAGAATCTTCTCTTCGTACTGCTTGAGTTCCTCTGTGATATAGCGCTCGGCGCTGACGAGCGTCTGCTTGCGAATCCACTCCGGCGGAACCTTGTCCTTGAAGGTGTTCCGGACCTCGATGTAGTATCCGAAGACGTTGTTGTATGCTATCTTGAGCGAGGAGATGCCGGTCCTTTCGGCCTCCCGCTGCTGCATCTGCAGAAGGTAGTCCTTACCGTGGGCCGACAGGCCGCGGAGCTCGTCCAGCTCTGCATCCACGCCGGGGCCGATGACGGGCCCCTTGCCCAGCTGGATGGCGGGCTCCGGGTCCATGACGCGCTGCAGTTCGGAGAGGAGCTTTTCGCAGTTGCGCAGGCCCTTCAGGAGTTTCTCCAGGGCGGGGCTGCCGGTGAGGCGTTCGCGGATGGGGCCCGTAAGGGAGAGTCCCCGGCCCAGCTGCATGACTTCACGCGGAGAGGCCTTTCCCGTGGCGATACGGCCCAGGATACGGTCCATGTCGCCCAGTTTACCCAGGTCCATCTGCGTTTCCTGCAAGATGTCCGGCTTGTCAATGAAGTATTGGACAATGTCGTAGCGGGCATTCAGTTCGTTCAGGTCCATGATGGGCATGGCCAGCCACTGCCGCAGCATTCGGGCGCCCATGGGGCTGGAGCATTTGTCCAGCGTCCTTACCAGCGGCACGCCGTCGGGGCCGGCGGAACTCTGGAAAATCTCCAGGTTGCGCTGCGTGAACTTGTCCATCCAGACAAACTTGCCCTCGTCGATGCGGCTGATCGAGCAGATATTCTTGAGGCCGACATGCTGCGTCTGCTCCAGATACACCAGCAGTGCGCCGGCGCTGCACACGCCCAGCTCAAACTTATCCAGGCCGAACCCTTTCAGGGTATCCACCTGCAGCTGGCGTTTGAGGCGTTCCACAGCGGCGTCATACACGAACGCCCACTCGTCGATGGAGGTAGTGAAATAGTCCCCGAGCCGATCCCGGAGGCCTTTCTCATAGCCTCGCTGGACCACCAGTTCCTTGGGTTTCAGCGAGCCGATGAGCGTTGCTATGTAATCCAGCGACCCCTGGGCCACCTGGAACTGGCCGGTGGAAACATCCAGGAAAGCGGCGCCGCAGAGCTGCTTCTCCACCGTGATGCCGCACAGGAAGTTGTTCTCCTTGACTTCCAGCATGTTCTCCCCGAAGGAGATACCCGGCGTAACGATCTCCGTAACGCCGCGCTTGACGAGCTTCTTGGCGAATTTGGGGTCTTCCAGCTGGTCGCAGACGGCCACCTTGTAACCGGAACGGACCAGTTTGGTAAGGTAGTTCTCCAGGGCATGGTGCGGGAAACCGGCCATGGCCACGGGCCCCTTGTCTCCGTTGGATTTTTTTGTCTGAACAAGTCCCAGCACCCGTACGGCGGTGATGGCATCGTCCGAGTACATTTCATAAAAGTCTCCCACCCTGTACAGCAGCAGGGCTTCGGGGTGTTGCGCTTTCACCTCGAAGTAGTGCTTGAGCATGGGAGTATCTTCCGCGATTTTTGCCATAGAGTCTGTTTTGCGAGATACAAATATAGCAAAAATGGCGCATATTCCCGACGCGGGCCCGGGACTACATCAACAGATTGGTTGCGAAGACGACCAGGATGCCGACGGGGGCGACGTAGCGCATCAGGAAATAGACTGTGTCGAAAAGCCGGGTATTGACGGTGCCGCCGTTGGTGAACTCGTCCCGAACCTGGTCCTTGGACATCTTCCAGCCCACGAAGGTGGTGAACAGGAGGCCGCCCACGGGGAGCAGCCAGTCGGAGCACAGGTGGTCCAGGAAGTCGAAGAAGGTAAGGCCGAGAACCTTGACATCGGCCAGGGGCCCGAAGGAGAGGCTGCACAGGATGCCCACCGACCAGCAGAAGAAGGTCAGGACAAGGGTAGCGCTGCGACGCTTCATCCCCCATTCATCCGTCAGGAATGCGACGCCCACCTCCAGCATGGAGATGGCCGATGTGAGCGCCGCCGCCAGGATGGCCACGAAGAAAATCGAAGACACCAGCGTACTCAGAAGCGGCATTCCCTCGCCCATCTTGTTGAAGATATAGGGCAGCGTCTCGAACACGAGGCCGGGGCCTCCGGAAGGCTGCAGACCCGCGGCAAATACCGCCGGAATCACCGCAAAGGCGGCAATGACGGCAAACAGGAGGTCGCTCGCCGCCGTTCCCACGCCGGACACCAGCAGGTTTTCCTCCTTCTTCACATAGGAAGAGAAGGTGAGAATGGTCCCCACACCCAGCGACAGGGAGAAAAACGCCTGCCCCAGCGCAGCGGCGATGGCATCGGCCGACAACTTCGAGAAATCCGGCTTCACCAGATACTCCACCCCCTTGAACGAGCCCGGCAGGGTGAGCGAATACCCCACGATGACCAGGATCAGGATGAACAGCGCCGGCATGGCCAGTTTGGAGAACTTCTCGATGCCGTTCCGGACCCCGCCCAGCACCACGCCGGCCACCAGGGCCATAAAGGCCGTGTGGGCGAACAGCGGCTGCCAAGTGGAAGAAATGAACCGGCCGAAGAAATGCGGCACTTCCTCGGCGGGAACCTCCGTAAAGCTGAAGGAAAGGGACTTGAACAGGTATTCCACGCTCCATCCGCCCACGACCGAGTAGTACCCCAGCAGAAGCAGCGGAGAGATGATGGTAAGAAGACCCACCCAGCGCCAGGGCGTCCCCGGAGCCAGCTTGTTCATGGCGCCGAAGGTGTCGCTGCGGGAAGACCGGCCGATGATGGATTCGGCGTAAAAGATGGGCAGGGCCAGCACCAGGCAGGCCGCCATGTAAACCAGGATGAAAGCAGCGCCTCCGTATTCTCCCAGAATATAGGGGAAACGCCATATATTGCCGAGCCCCACGGCGCTGCCAGCCATGGCAGCGATCACCGCGAAACGGCTGCCGAAATGTTCCCGTTGCTTCATAGTACGGATGATAAGACGAGGACGAGAATGCCCACGGGAGCAACATAGCGGATAAGGATGCGCATCACTGTGAAAATCCGTGCGTTCCCCCGCAGGGCACCGCCGTTGGTCAGTTCACGGAACAGGGCCTGGCGGGGCATCACCCAACCGGCCAGGATCACCGAGAGAAGGCTCCCCAGCACCATGAGGACGTTGGAGGCGGCACTGTCGGCGAAGTCAAAGACGGAAGTGGAGAAGCAGCACAGCGTACCGGCCACAGCGCACACGGCGAACAGCAGTGCACAGGCCCATCCGCGCTTCATCCCTTTCTCCTCCGTAAGATACGTCACGCCCACTTCCAGAAGAGAAATGGAGGAAGTCAGGGCCGCCAGAAAGATGGCCGCGAAGAAAATGATAGCCGCGACTGCGCTCAACACCGGGGCCGACTGTCCCAGATGCGAGAAGATATAGGGCAGGGTATCGAACAGCAGCGTAGGGCCCGTTCCCGGGGCGATACCGGCCGAGAAGACGGCGGGAATGATGGCGAACCCGGCCAGGATGGCGAAGAAAAGGTCGCTCAGGGCCGTTCCGACACCGGCCGCCACCAGGTTCTCACTTTTCTTGATATACGAGGAATAGGTGATGATGATACCCGTTCCGAGAGAAAGGGAGAAGAAAGACTGTCCCAGCGCATCGATGAACGTGTGGGCCGTCACCTTGGAGAAGTCGGGTTTCACCAGGTACTCGACGCCTTTCATCGCTCCGGGAAGCGAGAGGGAATAAACGGCGATAAGTACGATGAGAATGAACAGTGTTGGGATGCTCCACTTGCAGAAACGCTCGATGCCGCCTTTCACGCCGGAAACCACCACGCCGACACTCACGCCCAGGAAAGCCAGGTGACACGCGACCGGCACCCAGGGAGATGCGATGAAACGGGCAAAGCCGCCGGAAATCATCTCCGGCGTGGCGCGTATGAAGCGGAGCTGCACGGCCTGCAGGAAATAATCCAGCGACCAGCCGCCCACGACGGAATAATAAGACAGGATCCAGAGCGGAGTGACAACCATCAGCAGGCCGAACAGATGGCCGGCCTTTCCGGGCACCAGGAAGCCCACCGCCGCACGACAGTTGGCCTGGCTGCTGCGGCCGATGACGGATTCCGCCAGGAAGATGGGGAGGGAAAGCAGGAGGGTGAAGGCCACATAGATGAGGATAAAGGCCGCACCTCCGTTTTCTCCCAGAAGATAAGGGAAACGCCAGATATTACCCAGGCCGATGGCGGATCCGGCAAACGCCATAATGACGGCCATTCGGCCGCCGAAACATTCTCGCGGGGTTTTCATTAAGTTCGTTTTTAGTGTTTATTTCTTCCGGTACACGACAAATTCGAACGTGTAACCGGTTTCGGGGTCCGTGTGGGTTTCGGACGTGCTGACGCGTTCCCAGACCGCGGGGTCGATCTCCGGAAAAAATACGTCGGCATCTTTTACTTCGGTGTGGACATGCGTGATGTACAGCAGGTCCATATCCGGCATGGCGGCTCTATAGACGGAGGCTCCGCCCATAACGAAGCATTTGTCGGCCCCGGTGGCCTCGGCCTCCTTGTAGGCTTCTTCGAAGGAGTACACGCAGGTGACCTCGGGGATGGGGTCTCCTCCCAGGTTCAGCACGATGTTCTTGCGGCCTTTCAGGGGACGGAAAGGCAGAGAGAAATAGGTGGTCCTGCCCATGATGACAGGATAACCGCGCGTGGTGTTCTTGAAGTACTGCAAGTCTTCGCTCAGGTGCCAGGGGAGGTCACCTTTCTTGCCGATTCCGTAGTTGTCCGCTACGGCAACGATGATACATTTTTCCATAGGTCAAACGGCTACAGGAGCTTTGATGGCCGGCCACGGGTCGTAGCCTTCCAGGGTAAAATCTTCGTATTGGAAGTCGAACAGGGACTTTACGTCCGGATTCAGCTTCATCACGGGCAGCGGACGCGGCTCGCGGGTGAGCTGGAGATCCACCTGCTCGAAGTGGTTCCGGTAGATATGCGTGTCTCCGGTGGTGTGTACGAACTCGCCGGGCTGCAGACCGCACACCTGGGCCATCATCATGGTGAGCAGCGCATAGGAGGCGATGTTGAAGGGCACGCCCAGGAACACGTCCGCGCTGCGCTGGTACAGCTGGCAGGAGAGCTTGCCCTCCGCCACGTAGAACTGGAAAAGACAGTGACACGGAGGGAGTGCCATTTTGTCCACATCCGACGGATTCCAGGCGGTAACCAACATACGGCGGGAATCCGGATGATGCTGGATTTGGTCAATCACCTGTGAAATCTGGTCGATTACCCTTCCATCCGTCGTCTGCCAGGAACGCCACTGGTGACCATACACCGGACCCAGATTTCCGTTTTCGTCGGCCCATTCGTCCCAGATGGTAACCCCGTGATCCTGGAGAAACTTCACGTTGGTATCCCCTGCAAGGAACCACAGGAGTTCGTAGATGATGGATTTGAGATGCACCTTTTTGGTGGTCAGAAGCGGGAAGCCCTTGGACAGGTCGAAGCGCATCTGATAGCCGAAAACGCTTTGCGTGCCCGTCCCGGTACGGTCTTCTTTCATGACGCCGTTCTTGCGGATATGTCTGAGGAGGTCCAGGTACTGTTGCATGGAAACAAAGATACGCAATTATTTTAAAAATCCACCCCGAAAATCATGGAAACAGACCAGGGCTTTTCCTGTCCGGTATGCTCATACAGAGACCCGCCCAGATAGGAAACGGAGACGCCGACGGAAGCATCGAAAGGCAGTACGAACAGGCGAGCGAGCGAGGCCGAAAAATCTGCGCCCGCACTCCACAGGTTGTACTTGCCGGGGAGGCCGGTGAAGTCCGCGTGCGGCGTCAGGAGGAAGTTCTTGATGTAGGCCACGGCCGGGATGGAAATATCCCCTACATAAATGGGAATGGCATAATCCGCCGTCACCCGCCACTGCCAGTCGAAGTTCTGGCCGATGAGGGAAGACACGTCTCCCTCATAGCCCCGCGGCAGAATGTTGGCATATACGTCGCCGATACGGCAGCCGTCCCCCAGCTTGCGCTGGCCGATGACCGTCCATTTCAGGCCTTGAAGCCGCGTGAAGCCGGGCAGATACCCATAGGCATATCCATAGAGGTTGGGGGCGTAATACTGCGTGAGACCGGGACGGAAACCCACGCCTCCTTCCATACCCACACCCCAGCGGGGGTACGTCTGGGAATCGGCACGGTCCATCATGACATAGCCCCGGACGGAGGCCGAGAGAAGCGTCGTAAGCACGCCCTCCGCTTCGATGTCCCGGGAAGCCATCCGGTAGAAGGAAGGAATGTCCCGGGTGCTGGCCGGCTTGGTCATTACAATGGGACGGGTGACGAAGGCATTGTTGGAGAAACTCAGCCTCACCTGGGGAGTGATACCGCTCTGGATGCCTCCCTTGGAGAAACGCAGGGGGACATAGCTGCGCACGGAGCCTGTCAGCAGCGGCCATCCCTGGCGGACGGACGTGAGGCCGTAAGTTACCCGGCTCCCGTCATGGCGTTCCTGTGAGAAGTACATGCGGGCCGCCCTGTCCCCCAGGTCCATCTGGGCTTCTATCACGGGATACAGGCCCGTGTAGGTCATCTTCAGATGCAGGGCGTTGCGCCAGTTCTCCGGGGTATCCGGGTCCGGATGGATACCGTATCCCACCATGCCGGAGAATGTACCCAGGGTATTCTGGAAGAACAGGCTCAGGCCCGGAGACGCCGTTTCATAGGAATAATCCAGGCTGGCTTCTTTCACCGCGTCGTAGTCCACATACAGCGGGAGCCAGGAGTGGATGCGCAGCGCGTGGGCCAGCTTGCGGTATCTTTTGGGTGCCGTCACGGGGACATCGGCCTCCCGGTCAGGGGCGGTGCCCAGCGCCTTTTCCTGCGCGGTGAGTTCGTCCTCGATGACGTAGGTATGGACGTCGTCGTAAGCGACCTCCCGGGGACTCAGGTCCCTGATGAAGGTGCGGAAGATCTGGAAGCCTTCCTTGACCGGAACGTTGTAGCAGATGCAGTCGTCTTCCCAGGCGTAGTCCACGCCGCCCAGGCGGCTGTTGGTCATCTGAAGCAGTTTCCCGGACTCCGGGAAGAAACGGTACATCTCGTTTACGCCGCTGCGGTCGCTTTCCCACTCGAGGCAGTCATCGCCGGCACCGGGGTTTCCTATCTTCTGGCGGGACGGGGCCAGGATGGTTGTCCAGCCATCGCCCGTCAGTCTGTACAAGCCATATCCCCCTTCGGAAAGGCCGAAGGTGTAAATGGCTTCTTCGGCCCAGATGGGGTCGGTGGCCTGGATTCCGTCCGGAAGACGATGGCGCCGGAGGACCGTACCGCTGTCTATATCCACAATCACAAGGGCGGTCTCTCCGTTCACGCCGTGCTCGGCGGCAAGGAGGCGGGTGCCGTCAGGGCTGCACTGGGGATTATAGTAACGCGTACCGCGGGTGACATCCTTCATACAGCCGGTCTTGATATCGTAGTAGCGGAGGATGGAGGAGCCGGAGAGGCCCCAGCGGGGATGGGGGATGGTTTCCGACCAATACAGGCGGTGACGTTCGGGTTCATACACCAGGGCCGATGTATTGGTGGCGAAGGGGGCCAGACAGGTCACTTTCCCGTCTTTGGTGATGGAAACCAGGTGGCGGGCTTCCCGGTAGCTGTCGCGGATGGCGAAGAGGATGTCGTCGGCCCACTGCGGGGAGGTGTAGCTCATGGCGTAGGGCTCGTCGGGGGTGACGGGCTCGGAGGGCATGAAGGGGGCGCGGGCGGCGGCATCGGCCTCCCATACACGCTCGAAATGGTTCAGGATATCTTTGAAGGCCTCTTTGAAGGGCTTCCCGGCATGCTGACTGATCACTTTCTGCGTATTGTACGGAGCAATGTACCAGGGTTTCTTCCAGGAGAGGTCCAGGGCTTCCCGGACAATGAGAGGGTCGTCGTACAAGGTACGGGCACCGGCGACGGTAATGTAACCCAGGGCATAATGATCCGGCGTATAGTGCTTGAAGGAGCCGTAGCGCCAGCGGTCCCAGCTGCGGCAGTCTCCGTCGGCAAGGGCGGCCCGGTAGAAGTCCAGGAAGTCATAGGTTCGGGCGCGGGTTCCGCCGGCAAGTCCGGTCTCGGCCGTTACTGCGTCTCCCTCTCCTACAGCCATGTCCAGATAGACCTGCCAGTAAACGGGGGCCCAGAGTTCCCCGGTGAGCCAGGGGAGGATGCCCCGCTGGCCGAACTGGAGCTGGGACTGGTGCCGGGGCTCATGGGAGGCCAGCATGGTGGACCAGGAGGTGGGGTCTGCCCCGTAGAATTCGGGGTGGGTATAGAGGTCCATGCGGCTGGGAGCCCAACCCACGGATCCGTTGGAATAGACGTGATGGGCATGCAGGACAACGGGCATCTTGCCTCGGCGGCCTTCTCCGGGGGTCATGCCGCCCAGGCTCCGGCCCATCGGCTCGCGGAACTGTTCCAGGGCGCGGCCGTAGATGCGGGCAAGGGAATCGGCCCCTTCCGGGAAAATGAGTTCGTAGTGGGGGGTCTCCACGCTATACCAGCGCAGGTGGGCGGGGTCGTCGCCGGCCAGGTAGAACTGCGCCCGTGCGGGGAGCACCAGGGAAAGCAGCAGCGATACGATGAGGGTCTTTTTACGCATACTCGCAAATTTAGAAAAAAAGCGTAATTTTGCGTGACATGAAAGGACGAAAACTCATACTCCTCACGGCCCTGCTGGCTGCGGCGGTTTCCTGCGGGCCCAATAAAACATCGGCCCCGGTAGCGCTCACGCGGGATTTTCCCCTCGCGGAGGTTCCCATGATGATTACGGAGCCCGCCGAACGCGTGGCTTGGCTGGGACAGCATTTCTGGGACCGTTTCACGGCGGCGGACAGCCTTTATTACTGCGATTCCGTCACGGTGAACGGCGTGCCGGTGGAGAAGCTGGAGCAGCAGATGGGGCTGTATGCTTCCCTGCTGCAGGAAATGCCCCTTCCCCAGGGGCAGAAAGCCATGGAGGCTTTTTTTGGCCGGCTGGAGGCCTTCCAGCAGGCGAAGCCTTCCGGCAACGTGTTTTCGCAGACTGTCGCCATCGCATCCCGCTATTTCTACGATCCCAACTCCCCTCTGCGCAGCGAGGACCTTTACCTTCCGTTCGTTAGCCGCCTGGCGGAATCGGCCCTTGTCGCGCCGGAGCTTCGAGACGGGTACGGGTGGGACGCGCGCATGTGCTCGCTCAACCGCGTCGGCACTCCTGCGGCCGATTTTGTCTTCGTGGACACCGCCGGCAAGCGCCGCAGTTTATATGGGATTCGCGCGGAACGCATTCTGTTGATTTTCGGGAACCCCGATTGCACGGCCTGCAAGGATCTGATGGCACAGATGAACGGGGCGCCGGGAATATCGGCCCGGATTGCCGACGGTTCCCTCAAGGTGGTGGATATCTATATCGACGAGGATATCGAGCTCTGGCGCTCCCGCATGGAAGCCTATCCGGCTTCCTGGATCAATGGCTACGACCCCACTTTCACCATCCGGACGGACCTTTCCTATAACGTTCGCGCCGTGCCTTCGCTCTATCTGCTGGACGCAAAAAAAACGGTGCTGCTCAAAGACGCAACACCGGAAAGAGTTCTGGGGGCCCTGCTTTAGCGGAAGAAGCGGTCTATCCACTCGGCGTTTACTTCGGCGAAGCCGTCGGCCGGCTTGACGGAAGGGTTGCGGAGGAGGATGCCGCGGGCGTCTTCATAGACATTGAAACCCACGTTGATTACCTGCATCTGCCCGTTCAGGGGGAAGGCCATGACCAGCTCGTTGTCGGCCCCTTCCATGCGGAGGAACTTCAGTTTGGCATCGGCGGCTTCGGGGTTCTTCTCGGCCAGTTCCCGTCTCATGACCCATTTGCACATTTCCAGGACGGTGTCGTCCAGGCCGGCGTCGTGCAGGTTCACTTTCTCGATGAGGTCCCCCACTTCGCGCACGATGCGTAAAGTGTAGCCATCCAGCAGTTTCACGGCATCGGCCACCTGCTGCGGGGGCTGGGCCTGTCCGGGCAGGAGCCAGACCATGAGTTTGGCGTCCGGGTCGTGGTAGAGGGTCTGGTAGAGCGCCAGGTTGCGCTGGCCGCAGTAGGGGCATTCCCACACGAAGAGGGAACCGTCCTTGACCCGGGCTTTGAGTTCCGGATCAAGGGCGACGTTGATGCTCTGATAGACGGGGATCTCCGTCTTCTGATGACATTTATTGCAACTTACGGGCTCCATCGCTGATTACTACGTCGTAAATCTTGGGGGCGTGGCCGAACTTCTCTTCGAAGCCCTTCTTGGCGGCCTCGATGAAAGGCTCGTACAGTTCTTCCTTCACCAGGTTGATGGTGCAGCCGCCGAAGCCGCCGCCCATGACACGGGAGCCCGTTACATCCATCTTGCGGGCCAGCTTGTTCAGGTAATCCAGTTCTTCGCAGGAGACTTCGTAGAGTTTGCTCAGGCCGAAGTGGGTCTGGTACATCATTTCGCCGACGGTTTCGTAGTCTCCGCGCTCCAGGGCGTCGCAGACATCCAGCACGCGCTGTAATTCACCGATGACATATTCGGCACGGAGAAAGTCTTCCTGAGGGATTTCGGCGCGGACTTCGTCCAGCCACAGGCGCTTGGCGTCGGAGAGGAACTCCACTTCCGGGTGGTTCTTGCGGATGGCGGCGGCGGCGTTCTCGCAGGACTCGCGGCGCTTGTTGTAGGCGCTGGAGGCAAGCTCATGCTTGACGCAGGAGTCGATGAGGACCACCTTGTAGCCGACGGGGTTGAAGGGGAAGTACTTGTATTCTCCGGTTTTGCAGTTGAGGCGGATGAGGGAGCCTTCCTTGCCGAAGATGGAGGCGAACTGGTCCATGATGCCGCACTTTACTCCACAATAGTTGTGTTCCGTGCTCTGGCCGATCTTGGCCAGTTCGAACTTTTCGATATGGTTGCCGTTGATCTCGTTGAGGGCATAGGCGAAAACGCTTTCCAGGGCGGCCGAGCTGCTGAGGCCGGCGCCGAGGGGCACATCGCCGGCGAACACGGCGTTGAATCCCTGCACCTTTCCGCCCCGCTTGAGGGTTTCGCGGCATACGCCGAACACGTAACGGGCCCACTGCTGGGCCGGCTTGTCCTCTTCCTTGAGGCCGAACTCCACATACTCGTCGAAGTCGATGGAGAACAGCTTCACCTTGTCCGTTCCGTTGGGTTCGATCGCCGCCATGATGCCGAAGTTGATGGCGCCGGGAAACACATAACCGCCGTTGTAATCCGTATGCTCGCCGATGAGGTTGATACGGCCGGAGGACATATACAGCTGGCCCTCCTTTCCGAAGAGCTCCTTGAATTTTGCCTGGATTTTCGCTTTCATTCTTGTGGTTATTGAGTTATTATACAAAGATAACAATTCTTCGGCACATTTCATCGCCCCGCCGCCGTTCTCCTCGCCCACGCTGTCTTCCTGCTGCTTCCCCGCTGCTGTATGTACAGAAAATCGGCCTCCCAGCGCAGTTTTACTGTACATACAGATTCGCAATCGGCCCCAGACGACACTTCCCGCTGCTGTATGTACAGAAAATCGGCCTCCCAGTGCAGTTTTGCTGTACATACAGACGCACACCCCGCCCCAGACACCTCTTTCAACTGTACGCACAGCGCCGGAAATGCCGTTCTCCCGTAAAATACGGTCGTTCCCGTAGAATCGGCTAAAACATTATTTTTTTGTACTGTCGGGTTTTAATGTTTTGATCTATATGTTCTTAATTAACGCGTTAAATTTGGGCATGAAGTCATTTTTCTTACTTTTGGCGCTGCTGGCGACCTCAAGCCAACGCACCGGCATCCAACAGGATTCCCTGCAAGTGATGTTCTGGAACCTCGAAAACTATTTTGACTGGCGGAACGATTCCACCAGCGTGTCCGACGCGGAATTCTCCTCCCGCGGGGCGCGCCGCTGGACGCGGAAGCGTTTCTCTGCGAAGAGCAACGCCATCGCGAAAGGGATCCTTTGGGCCGGGGCGCCGGACGTCATCGGCCTAGCCGAAGTGGAGAACGCCTTCGTGCTGAAGCGCCTGCTCTCCGAGACCGCCCTCCGGAAACTGGACTACCGCATCGTGCACTTCGACTCGCCGGATACGCGCGGCATCGACGTAGCGCTTCTCTACCGCAGTTCCCGCCTGGAGCTGGCCGATGCGCGGCCCTGCCACCTCTACGCCTCCGATTCCTCCGTCCTTGCCACGCGCGACATCCTCCTCGCGCATTTCCGCACGCCCGACGGGGCCGATATCGCCTTCCTCGTGAACCACCACCCCTCCAAGTACGGGGGCGCGGAGGCATCGGCCCCCAAGAGGCGTATCGCGGTGCGGAGGCTGCGGCAGCTGGCCGATTCCCTCCTATCGGCCGGCATCCCGCGCATCCTGGCGATGGGCGACATGAACGACACGCCCGACAACCCCCTCTACCGGGACCTGGCGCCGTCGCTGGTGAACCTCGCCGAGCCTCTCCACCGGCAGGGCCGGGGCACCATAAAATATGAGGGCCGATGGGAACTGATCGACATGTTCTTCGCGTCGCCATCGGCCCGATGCGGTCCCATGCACATTCTGGAGATTCCCTTTCTGATGACTCCGGACAACGGACATGCGGGGCAAAAGCCCTTCCGCACCTATTCCGGTCCGCGCTACATAGGCGGCGTCTCCGACCACTGCCCGATAACTGTAAAACTATTCTGAAATGCCTTCTTTCCACCTCTGCTACACTTCCCATGACGAAGTGATGTTCCGAAACGAGCACGACATGAACACGGCTTTTAACTGCCTGTGCTCCGCCCTGTACAAAACGGAAAGCACCTGCTATGCTTATTCCAACATGTCTGACCACCATCATGGGTGCTATTCTACAAAGAAACCGGGAGAACTGATGAGGACGGCCAGGGAGTCGTACACCAAGTTCTTTAACAATAAGTATCTCAGGAGCGGTCCGCTGGGAGAAAAAGGTCTGTTCATGCAAGAGGTACAGGGCCTGAAACACTTCATTGCCGCTACTTCCTATGTAATCAAAAATGCTCCGCATCATGGGGTGGCTTCCTCCCCTTTCGAATATCCGTATTCTTCCGGCAATGCCTATTTCAGAAAAGAGTTGGGGAAAACACGTCAAGGGGAGATCTATTTGACAGGAGACCAGATCAAGTCTGTTCTTCCTAGAAGGGCATCCTTCAATCCGGAGTGGAAGATGGGGATTGACGGGGTATTCCTCCCGGAAACCGTTCTGGATGTAGAGACGGTGGAAAGGGCGTACGGAACTGTCCAGGCCTTTAACTACTATATGGGTAGAAAAAGTGGCGAGGACTGGTTGAAGGAACAAAAAGAAGAAAACGAAAGCCTCCCGTTCACCCTCGAGAATATGGAAACCCTCTGGCTTGAGAAGAATTCCATCCCCGTCGCCGACCTTCTGCGAAACGAGAAAAGCCGCTTCGTCACCGCTCCTGTTACCGATCTTGACTTATGCAAAATCATTGACGAACAGATCCTCCCTGAATACGAACGGGTTTCCGTCTATCATCTGAGCCGTCAGGAAAAGACGGAGATAGCGAACCTGCTCTACAAGAAATATCACGCCGGGGTAAAGCAGATTAAAAGGTGCCTGGTTCTCGATTAATCTCGCACCTCCGGCAGTTCTGCTCCGACAGTTCTGCTCCGACAGCATTGCTCTGACTCCCGTATGTACACCAAAACTGCTCTCCAGGGCCGATTTTCTGTACATACAGTTGCGGAAAGTGGCGCCGCAGCCCGATTGCGATTCCGTATGTACACCAAAAGTGCTCTGGGAGGCCGATTTTCTGTACATACAGTTGCGGAAAGTGCCGCCAGAGCCCAATTGCGATTCCGTATGTACACCAAAACCGCACTGGGAGGCCGAATTTCTGTACATACAGCAGTGGGGAGTGGTGTCTGGGGGCGATTGCGAATCTGTATGTACAGTAAAACAGCACTGGGTGGCCGATTCTCTGTACATACAGCAGCGGGGAGGCAGCAGGTAGACAGCGTGGGCGAGGAGAACGGCGGCGGCGATGGCGAGAGCGACGGCGACCGGGTCGGGGCGGGAAACCACGCCCGTCTTTCGCCGGGGGCACCCGACAAAAAACCGGACGCACGCGGGGTGTGTCCGGTCAGTATTGCTATTGGGCGGAGTTGGCGCTAGACGTTAAAGAGGAAGTGCATGATATCACCGTCCTGGACGACGTATTCCTTGCCTTCAATGCCCATCTTGCCGGCGGCGCGGACAGCGGCTTCGGTCTTGTACTGGACGAAGTCGTCGTACTTGATGACTTCCGCGCGGATGAAGCCGCGCTCGAAATCGGTGTGAATGACGCCGGCGGCGCGGGGGGCCTTGTCTCCGGCGACAATGGTCCAGGCGCGGCATTCGTCGGCACCGGCCGTGAAGAAGGTGCGCAGACCCAGGAGCCGATAGGCACTCTGGATGAGGCGGACCACGCCGCTTTCTTTCAGACCCATCTCTTCGAGGAACATCTGGCGGTCTTCGTAGTCTTCGATTTCGGCGATTTCAGCCTCGGTCTTGGCGGCGATGACCAGAATCTGGGCGTTCTCGGAAGCAACGGCTGCGCGGACGGCCTCAACATAGGCGTTGCCACTTGCGGCCGATGCCTCGTCAACGTTGCAGACATACATGACCGGCTTGTTGGTAAGAAGGTAGAGGTCCTTGGCCATCTGCTCCTCCTCGGCGTTTTCAGGAACGACGGTGCGGCAGGAAAGCCCCTTCAGCAGGGCTTCGCGGTAACGCAGCAGCAGGGACAGAAGCTTCTTTGCCTCCTTGTCGCCACCTGTGGTAGCCATCTTCTCGACCTTCTTGATACGGTTTTCCACCGTCTCCAGGTCTTTGATCTGAAGCTCGGTATCAACCACCTCCTTGTCGCGGACCGGGTCCACAGAACCGTCAACGTGAACGATATTGCCGTCGTCGAAGCAACGGAGCACGTGCAGGATGGCGTCCGTCTCGCGGATGTTGGCCAGGAACTGGTTTCCCAGACCCTCTCCCTTGGAGGCACCTTTCACCAGGCCCGCAATATCCACAATCTCCACCGTGGCGGGGATGGTGCGCTTGGGCTGGCAGATCTCCGTAAGCACTTCCAGGCGCTTATCCGGGACGTTGGTAGAGCCCACATTGGGGTCGATGGTGCAGAAGGGGAAATTGGCGCTCTGTGCCTTTCCCGAACTGATGCAGTTAAACAAAGTTGACTTGCCTACATTGGGCAGTCCGACGATTCCACATTTCAAAGACATATCACTTTCAATAAAAGAGATGCCCGGTCAGGGGCCGGGCATGACTCTGTATGCATTTATCTATCTACTAATAGAAGCGGGCACGATTGTCCTTCACGGTGTTCTCCATCATCAGGGGCAGGAGCATCTGGCCATGGTAAGACTCAATGCGGGCCTGGGCGCTCTTGGCGTCATCCTCGGTGTAGAAGGCACCGGTCTCACGACCGTTCACCTGGAACACGTAGGTACCCATGATACCGGCCACAGGACCGGAGACGACACCCTCCTTGGCAGCGACCACGGCGCCGATGAAGGCCGGCTCAGTGGCAGGAGCGGAGTTGGTGGAGAAGGTGACATCCGTGATATGGGAAACAGTGGTGCCGATCTTCTCGGCGATTTCCTCCAGGCTGGTTGCACCGGCAATCTTGGCTGCCAGTTCGTCCTTGCGGGCCTGGGAATATTTCTCGCGGTAGAGCTGGGTGCGGATGGTCTCGGCGACATCCTTCACGTCTGCGTAGCCTTCCTTGTGAGCGCCCTTGACGGCCACCACGAAGAAGTAGTTGTTGTCCACGGTGATGATGCCGGAAGCCTTGCCAGGCTTGTGGTCGAAGGCCCAGCGGGTCACTTCCTTGGCGTGGCCGATGGAACCGTAGGTATCCGTACCCTCGTTGATGGTAAGGGCGCGGGAGTAGGTACCGGTGGAATCGCACGTGGCCTTGTAGTCCTCGTACTTGCCGGCGGCGCGGACAGCGAGGATGTTAGCCTTGTTGTACACGGCAGCGTAGGTTTCTTTGCTGGGAAGGGTAGTCTTCTCGAAGACAGCCACCTTCTTCTTGGCGACGGGCTTGGTGGTCTTGGTCACTTCCACGATATGGGTACCATACTGGGTGGTGATCACATAAGGCTGGCCCACCTTGGCGGTGAGGACAGACTCGAAACCGGGGATCATCACGTTCTGGGTCATCCAGCCCAGGTTGCCCTGCTCGCCGTCGGCGGCGCTGCCCTTGTCGGCGGAGTAGAGGGTGGCGAGGGCGGAGAAGTTGCCCTTCTTCAGCACAGACAGAAGGCTGTCGGCCTGATGGGCGGCATTGGCGCCCTGGAACATGATGTGGCGGACATACACGGAATCCGGCACGTTGGCGTTCTCCATGATGCGGGCGGCGAAGAAGGAGTCACCGGAGGTGTACACCGGGGAAACACCGCTCTTGTTGGCAGCCACGAAAGCGTCCAGCTCGCGGTTCACGGTGCGGAGGTCACCCTCCTTCACCCAGGCGTCACTCCACTGGCGGTCGCTGTTGCGCTGCAGGAAAGCACGCACGTTCTCTGCGGAGGCGAATTCCTCGTAGAGGGAAGCGAACTCGTCGTTCTGGGCGGCCACATCGGCCACGGAGGGAGTAACCTCGAAGACGACGTATTCGATCTCGCGGGTTGCCTTCTGCTTGAAGCTTTCCTTGTGGGCATTGTAGAACTTCTTGATCTCCGCGTTGGAAATCACGATGGAGGAGTCCATCGGAAAGTACGTGTTGGGAGCCATGACGAAGTCCACGGAGGCCGTAGTGTTATTCTCGGCCACGGCATTCTTCATCTCCAGGGAGTTCACATAAGCGGAAGCCGTGAAGAGAGCGTTGTATTTCTCATTGTAACGGGTGGAACGGACGGCATTCTGCAGATAGTTGCGCAGAAGGATGCCGCGACCGCTTTCGTCCGCGCTGACATTCTCCAGGAAAGAACGGACGGCGGCGGCGGAGTAAGCGCCGTTCTCATCCGTAAAGAGGCCCATGGAAAGGAGGACCGGAGAAACATTCTCGCCGACGAAGAGGTCTTTCTGCTCTTCCTGGCCGACACGGATACCGGCCTTTTCGATGGTGGGGATCACAAGATATTCATCCACCAGGTTGGACCAGGCGGTTTCGCGGGTCTGACGCTGGATATCTTCGCTGGAAGCGGAGGAACCGGTGAGCATTTCGCGCACTTCGGAGAACTCCTTCACTTTCTGGTCGAAATCCGTATAGGAAATGCGTTTTCCGTTGATCTTACCCACGTCGTACTTGGTGGAAGCAGACTGGAAAGTCTGGATGATGTCCGACGGGTTCACAAGGAAGAGTAACAGACCGAAGGCGATGATGAGCGATGCACCAACGCCGAATTTAGTTCTGATGGTCTCGAGAGCTGCCATTTTATGATTAGTTTTTTAAATTTCGCTTAAGGGATGCAAAAATACTAAAATTCTTCCAAAAAATCACTATTTTTTTAAGAGCGGGCCGATAAAGTTGACCGAATCGATCATCACCTTCGTGGTGTCGTTATCCAGCAGGAACTCATTGTCGAAAGGCCTGTGCAAGATGGCGTTGCGCGCCATCTCGTCGGAGCGCATGCCGATTCCCTGCATATAGCCCGACGGCGACGACAGGCGGATGTAGCAGTCGGTGTATATCTCGTGCGTCTTGCTGTCCCAGTAGAGCGTGTCCGTCTCCATGGTTTCCTGCTTGACGATGTTGCGGATAACCACATCACCGAAGGCCGACCACAGCTCGTCGTCCTTGCGGCCGGGGTACTTGTCGTGGCGCGCCTTCTTCGCGACAATGGTCGTCTCCAGCACGCCGTCCTCGGCATAAGCATACACGTGGAAGCCCTTCGGGAACAGGTCGTAGGACAGCGTGTCGAATTCATAAACCTCCATTCTGGGGGCCTCCACACGCATTTTCAGGCGTCCATTCTCCGACTGCACATAGAACATGTCATCCACAGTCTGGAGAGGAATCACCGACAGGTCCAGCTTCTCGGCTTCCGACAAATTGGATTTACAGGAAAAAACGACGAAAGCAAGCGCCAGGGCGCTTGCCGTCGTCGTCAGTATTTTGCTCCGTCTCACTTACTGTACACGGACGGTGGTGGTAGCAGACATTCCGTTGCAGGAAACAGAGTAGCTCTGGCCCTTGGTGAGGTCGTACATAAAGGCCTCGGATGCTGCGGGATAGTAACGGGAAACGTTGTTGATGGACGTGGTGGCGTCATCGCTTACGGTAGGATCCACGCTGCGGGCTTTCTGGTAGTAGTCCGTGGCCACCCAGTAACGGGCCCACTTGTCCACAGTGTCTCCGCAGGAAGCGGAAGCCCAGAGGTTACCCAGGATGAGGTAGGCCTTGCCGGCGAAACCGTTGTCCAGGTCGATGGCCTTGCGGGCTGCCTCGGAAGCCTTGCCGCGCATGCCGTTCTTGTAGCAGAACAGAGCCATTTCGTAGTAGTACTGGGCGTCGGTAGCGGCGTCGGACTCTTCGTAATCGATGGCCTGCTGCAGGTACTCGGCTGCTTCGGCCACATTGTTGTGGGCGCTGTTCAGACGGTACAGGCTATAGGCGCTGCGGTAGGAAGGATCCAGCTTGTGCATGGAGGTCACCGCGTGCAGATACAGTTCGTTGGAAACACAGTCCTCGGCGGAGGTCATCAGGCGCACGATGTTGGACACCAGGGCCAGGTTCTCCGGATCGGCCTCGTAGCGGGGACCGAAGATGGCGAGGAGGTTCTCGCAGGAAGCGACCTTGCTGTCGGCGAACAGGGACTCGGCGGTAGCCTTGTCCTTCATGAGGCCTTCGGATTCGGCCGGATTCTTGGCGATGGCGCTTTCCAGGTTGGTGACGGCCTTGTCGTACACGGCAATCACTTCGTCGGCGCTGAGTTTGTTCTCACGATAGAGGGCAACGGCGGAAATGAGCAGGTTCACCTGCAGGGAGCCGTTGGCCTTGGCACCCAGTTCGTCCACGATAGGAGTGAGGTTCTCGAAAACGAAAGCAGGGTTGTTGCTGCGATATTTGACGATATAACCGCCCTTGTTGTTCAGGATATCGACGCGCTTGGCGGGATAGGCGGCCATACGCTGGTCCTGAAGCATCAGGATGGTATCCACAACCGACTCACGGGCGGCTGCATCCTTGGTGGAGGAATACAGACGGGTCATGAGCGTGGTTCCGTGGACAAACATATTCTGCGAAGCCGTAGCGGGGCAGATGGCATAAGCCTTGCGCCAGTTGGGAAGGGCGGATTCGTAATTCTTCTGCTTGTAATACTCCTGATAATAGGAGAGGTACTTGATGCACTCTGCACTGTCTGCACCGTACTTGCCCTGGGCAGAGACAGTCTGCACAGAGCTTGCGGCCAGCAGGGCAAAGAGGAGGAGGGTGATTTTTTTCATAACTGCAGTATTTTTTGTTTTCTATTATTCGTAAGGACGCTTCTGGAACCAGATGTCGAACACGTTGAAGCCGACACTGAAGCCGAAGTAATTTTCTTTCACCTGGGAGGCGGCGAGGCCGCGACGGCCCAGATCCACGCCGAGGGAGATGCCGTTATACCAGCGGAAGACGGGGAGCGTCATGCCCAGCGTCACTCCCACGGCATTCACATGGGCGCCGTCCACCGTGTAGTAGGACTGGTCGAAATATGCGCCGACGCGATAAGTGCAGCGGCGGAAGTAGTAGCGGATATCCGAGCGGTTGGGCGTGAATTCCATACCGGCGCGGAAAGCCTGGCCGACGGCAGGAGCGAAAGAAACGTCTCCCTCATTGGAGAATCCCGAAAGCTGGTCCATCCGGCTGTTTGCCCAGTTGGAACGGATATAGTCGAATTCCGCCAGGAAACGATCCCCGATTTTGTAGCAGACGCCCAGGCCCAGTTCGTCTCCCATACGGAGACCCGCCTCGTCCAGTTCCGCGAAGGAACGGGTGCGGTCGTAACTGCCAAGTTCCCGGTAATGGATACTGTAACCCTTCATCCTGGAACTGAACTGATACGTGGCGCCGAAAGTCAAAGAACTGGATTTGGACAGGGGCTGCATGTACTGCAGGCCCAGTTTGGCGTTGATGCTTCTCACCTGGAGGGAGTCTCCGGAGTTGAAGGAACGGAAGGATTCATCCGAATAAGCCGTTCCCGCCTTCTTGTTGATGTTGCCGAAGTTGTAGTTGAACTGGGCGCCCAGGGAAAGCCTGTCCCACAGCGTGATGCCGGCGCCGGCGAACAGCTGATAAAGGCCGCCGTTGCCGATGGACGCAAAGTTCTGAGTCCCGGTATCCACGTTCACGACAGTGGAGGAAATCTTGTATCCTACATCACTGAGAGGACGGAGGCCGACCATGAAGGCCGTATTGTGCCACATCGGGAATGAGATGACAAAGTCATCGATGTTGAATACGGTGTTGGCCGCGTGCTTGCCATTCTCCTCAAACACCGAAATGCGACCGTTCAGCCCCAGGTCCGACATGAAGGAAAGGGAATCACGCGCAGTGACGGATGCCGGATTGAGCACGTTCACGTACCGGTTGCTGCGGGCCGCGATACCTACTCCGCCCATGCCCCGGTTCCATGCCGTTCCGCTCTGATGCAGATTGCCTACTCCGAATACCGAGTAAGGGGAAAAGCCGCTGTAAGTGCCGTCCGTCTGTGCGTTCGCACTTCCCAAACCGGCAAAAAGCAGCAATGCCGCCATCCAACTAATTTTCTTTCTTCCGAACATATTCGTCAGCTATTAATGCCAACCCCATCAAAACAAGGTTGCAAACTACAAAGATGGAACTTTTCATCCGTTTTGCAAAATAATTTGCATCGCCGCCGGTAAACACTACTACGTTCTCGGGATGAAGATTCAGGTAGCCCTCCATTTCAAATATGATGCCTGACACCACGCCGCTCTCGATGGAGGCCACCTCCGACATGCCCACACAGGCCGGTTCAGCGGGGATTTCCACCTGCGGAAGCGAGCGCGAATAACGGCTCAGTGCCTTGAAGCGGGTCTGGAATCCCAGCGAGATGTTGCCGCCCCTGTAGAGTCCCTCCGGATCCGTGAAATCCACCGACAGCGTTGTGCCGAAGTCCACGATGGTGCAGCCGCGTCCGCGGAACAGGTGCCGCGCCGCCACGATAGCCGCCGCCCTGTCGTAGGAAAGGTAGGCGGGAAGACCGTGGCCGATGAGCACTTCCCTGTGATTGCCGTCCAACACCACCAGCCGGGCACACTCCTTACCGAGAAGGTCCATATCGGCCTGGGTAAGCGGGGTGACGGAAGATACCAGCATCACCTCGGCCTTTTCGCGACGGGTGAGCGAGAGGATGAAATCCACATACTTTTCCCCCTGATAGCGGAAGGTTTTTCCCAGTGTGAGTTTCTCCGACCAGGCAGCCTTGAGCGCAGTGTTTCCTATTTCTATCAGCAAGTTGGACATAGCCCGCAAAAGTAATAATTATTGCAGTCTTTTCAAAATCTGAAGGGCCTTGTCCAAGGAATCCACACCCCGGGAAACCGTGCGCAGACGACCGCCGTCCTGATTGAACTTGAACAGTCCCGGCTCCGTATTCACACGGGACAGGACGCGCTCGAACAGCTTGGACTTGTAGTAGGGGGAAAGGGGATTGCTCACAAAGAACATGATCTGCATGCCGTTCTTCACGATTATCTTCTCGAAGCCCAGCAGCGTACCCAGATTCCGGATCTTTACTACGTTCAGCAGGTTCTTCACCTCATCCGGCAGGGGACCGAAGCGGTCCTCGATCTGCCTTCCTATCCGGTCTATCTCCTTGTCGTCCGTCTGGGCATCCAGTATCTTGTAGATACGGATCTTTTCGGCCGTGATGTCGATGTAATCGTCGGGGATGTGGGCGGGCTTGTCCGTCTCGATGGTGCAGTCGTCCACGTACTTCTCCGTTCCGGGACGCAACTGGATACCCGTTTCCATCCCCAGCTCTTCCATGGCCTCGGACAGGATTTTCTGGTAGGTTTCGTATCCCATGTCGGATATGAAACCGCTCTGCTCGGCACCCAGCAGGTTGCCGGCGCCGCGGATATCCAGATCCTGCATGGCAATGTTGAAACCGCTGCCCAGGTCGCTGAATTCCTCGATGGCGCGCAGCCTGCGGCGGGCTTCGTCGGTGAGGGAAACCAGCGGAGGCACAATCAGGTAGCAGAATGCCTTCTTGTTGCTCCGTCCCACGCGGCCGCGCAGCTGATGCAGGTCACTCAGGCCGATGTTCTGTGCCTGGTTCACGATGATGGTGTTGGCATTGGGTATATCCAGACCGTTTTCGATAATGGTCGTGCACAGCAGCATATCGTAATCGCCCCGCATAAAAGCCAGCATCCGGTCTTCCAGCTCATGGGATTCCATCTGTCCGTGCGCCACGCAGATTTTCATGTCCGGAACCAGCCGGTGCAGGATATCCTCGATAGACCGCAGTTCTTCCACCTTATTATGGAGGAAAAACACCTGTCCGCCGCGGTTCAGCTCATAATTGATGATACCCTTGATTTCATCCTCATTGAAAAGGATGATTTCCGTCTGGACGGGAATACGGTTGGGCGGAGGCGTCTGGATAATGGAAAGGTCACGTGCACCCAGC
>JAEEGF011129688.1_pt1 | contig 35822 bp, 27 predicted proteins | sample 9134171 | NCBI WGS metagenome assembly JAEEGF01 (sample SAMN16246542, study PRJNA631951) | gut metagenome | biome: gut microbiome; feature: rumen; material: AP-attached | host: Bos | place: Iran: Karaj | collected 2018-10
GATCAAACTTTGTTCCATTAGAATCAAATCCATGAGTTATCTCATGACCAATAGTAGTTCCTACGATTCCCGCAAACTGCTCAATTGATGAATCCTCTCCGAATGCAGCATCGCACATAGCTAAATACCCCGCCATTATATAGATGCCGTTTTCGGTTGTATAATACACACAGTTAACCTCTGTAGTTGTTCTACCTGCGTCATAAATGTCCCACGAGAATCTGTCCCAATCCGGGCTCTTACTTTTATCTGCCCTGTGAGCTTCCAACACACGTCTGCCCTCAGCAGCAGCTTCAACAAGGTTTCCGCCTTCTTCGTAGGATTTTATTTCTGCCGATGAATAGTCAGCGACATTATCAGGCTTTATAAGGTGCAGTGCCATATTTTGCAATTTTTCTTTTGCAGCAGTTTTGGTTTCATCTGACATCCAGTCTTCTTCATCAAGTATTTGCAAATAAGCCTTTATCAGTGCGTCAGTAAACTCTTTTACCTGATCAGTTTTCTCACTGCCCTTATAATATTTTTCCAGGTATAACGTATCCAACAATGGAAGAAAGCCACAGATTGTCACATCATTTCTAAAGAGGACGCAGAGCTGGCCATCTGAAAATCCCTCTCCGGCGCCGGCGTTTTGGGTATAAAGCGAAACCATCTTTTCATAGGATTCGCGGTCATAAAGATACTTGGTCGAATCGATGGTATGGACTATAAGAAATGACTTGATATCCTTAAGATTCTTTTCGGTATAGATTCCGGCCAGAGACTTAAGATATATATAATCCACATAAAAACTATCGCATCCTGAATAGCCTCTGCTATCCAGAATCTGTAAGAGCGGATAATCCCCTTGTAAGGCACCTATCCCTTCTCTGTTATTTTGAGCCCGCTTAAACATTTCAGTTACGCCAAAGTTATCTATATTACTGTTTCTGGCAATAAAAGTTTCTATTCTGTAATTGCCTTTTAAGGTGTCCTGAATCTCTTTATCAGAAAAGCCAAGTCTTCCAAGAAAATATCCGATTACATCATCGTTTCTTTCCTTGGCTGATAATGTATTCCCTGTATATTCCGTATAAGAAGAGACGGATCCCAGGGAAAGTTTTGGGGCTGAAAGGTTTAATGTACTCTTGTCCGGGAACTGCACTTGCGGTCCTACGGATTCCGGTAAAAGAAACCCAAGTTCAAAGGGATTTCTCTCAGTGCTTCCCTGATATTCTGTAAGTTCACTTATAGAAGATATGCTCTGTATGTCTGAAATGTATTTTCTTAATGGTTCTACTCCAAGCTCGTCTCTCTCATCCCAATCAGAGTGCAGCTTTACCAAAGTTTTGTATTTTAAAGCATCATCGCCTGTCATAGTTTCATCAGAGGCAATCGCCATACATCTTTCATACACCAGCTTGGATGCGTCAAGCATAATACTGGCCTCTTCATAAGCAGGATCCATAACTGCGGACATGATATAGTCTTTATTTGCAGCCGCAGCAAAGTCGTCCTGAAGCCGTATGTTATCTTCCGGCTTGACCATGCCGCAAACATCAGAATCAACCCATTTTCCCCCTCCGGGTACTCCGGAAATATCTGAGATTCCTGCTTCCTGAGAAGATATGTCTGAGCCCGGATTGTCTGCGTTTCCACATCCGACATACATTAAAACCAAGGCGGCCATAAGTATTATCGAAGTAGTTTTTCTAAGTACATTCCATTTTCTGCCTGTCATCAGCTATCCTTCTCCTATCTCCTCTATAAGATTGTCACCGGTTGCCTTAATTATTCCCACTTCTTTTCCCAAATTTCATTAGCTTTAGAAAGTTTGTTTTTACTGATCAGAAGAAGTGCAACAATTCCTACGATCACAACTACAACAAACTCATATAACAGCCGTCCTGTACTATACTGCTGCGTAAGTATGCCCTCTCCGGAAATTGCAGGGTCAGTTGTGAAACAGATAAAATCATAAAATCCGTGTGCAAATATCGGGAATATCACGCTGCCTGTTCCTAAATATAAAGCGGTAAGCAAAAAAGCCATGAATGCAGAATGGAATATCTGTGATGCAGTCATGACCGGATCTGCACCCTGTGTCAGATTTCCCGCGTGAGCAAGTCCGAATACTATAGCAAGGATGATTATGGCAGCAAATCTCCTTTCTTTCCGGACATATCTCATGACTAAAGCTAATGATAATAATCTGAACATTGTCTCTTCTCCAAATCCGGCTGTAATGCCCATAATAGCCGCGCTAAGAGAAGGATTAAAAGGAAACGAATGATAAAAAAATAATGGCTCGATCAGTGTAAGGACTACAATAATCCCAAAGGGAATCATCAATATACATATATCTTTGGCTGAAGCTACAGGCTTGATAAATCCTTTAAATTCGGGTGAGAACCAAATCCAGAAAACCAGCATCGCTATTATTGCGAAAATGCATATACCTATATTACTTGCATCTTCTGAAATCTTCCCGCCTATATAACCTCCTATTCCGGTTAAAACCATTGGAATGACTATGCTGAGTATAATGGCGAGATAGGGCATCTTTTCACATATTGAATGTTTTCTTGTTTTAGCCATTGGTCAATTCCTCCTGTAAAAAAGCGCATAATAGCATAAATGCTCTATTTCTATTGTATTAGATATCGCTTGATAAAGGCTACTTTAGAAGTTGATTTTAGACTTTTTTTAGAATGTCTTTATATTGTATTACGTCTTTTCTCCCGGAAAGTAATGGCTGATCCTACAGACAAAAAAAAGTACTAAACCACAGATTTTAACATGTGGTTTAGTACCATATAAGCATTGGTATTAACTCGTTATTACCAAACAAGAACCCTGTTGTCAGGGGCAAGATACATTCCATCGCCTTCTTTTACATCAAAAGCATTGTAGAACTCGTCAAACTGCTGGACACTTGCATTTACCCTCAGATAAGACAACGGATGTGGATCCTGTGTCAACTGTGAATATGTATCTTCATATGTAGAAATTTCTTTCCAAATATGAGCATAGCTCTCAAAGAAAAGCTTGTAATCAAAGTTCTCTTCTTTTGCTGCCAGAGTGAGCATAGCCTTAATTCCGGCCATATCAGCAATTGCTTCAGTCTGAACCATAGAACCGATGGCATTTTCATCACCATATACGGTTATTCCGTTGTAATAATCAATCAGCTTCTGAGCTCTGTTCTGGAATGCAGTATAATCCTCATCTGTCCACCAGTTGCTATAATTTCCATCCTTGTCAAACTGAGCACCGTTTGTATCAAATGCATGGCTGATCTCATGACCGATAACTGAACCAATGCCTGCATAAATCTGTTCTTTGCTCATATCATCATTGTAGAAATCTTCATCAAGAATACCAAGAAGGATGTTGATTGAGTTGTTTGTCGGATTATAAAAGGCGTTTGTCAAAAGAGTAGACATTCCCCAAAGATTCTTGTTTACTGTACCGTTAGTATACTCATGGTCAAGCATGACAGAATACTCTTCTAAAGCCTTTTTCATTTCAAAATATGAGAGCCCTTCCAGATTAAGCTTGCTGTAATCCAGATACTCCTGCGGCTCAACTACATTAATTGAAAGTGTATCAAGCTTTTCTATAGCATACTCTCTTGTCTGATCCGAAAGCCAGTCTTCACCTTGAAGCATTTCTCTGTAGACAGCAGCAACATCCTTGCATATCTGCGTGATAACCTTTTTGGTCTCGGTTGTGTCATACTTTGTCATATATGCTTTTTCCATAGGTTCAGGTAAAGCACCGTTTACAACGCTGTAAGCATACTTTTGGTCAGAAAGTGCTCCTGTTGAGCCGCTGATCTCATTTGCTGCTGCAAGATTTGCTTCAAATGATTCCCTGTCAAGATCAGCTGCACAGCCGATAACAGTTTGAACAATCATATAACCTTTGATAATATCAAGATTTTCATCTGTATAGAGCTCGGAAATCTTTGTAAGCGCATTCGGCTCGGTAACAATAAACACTTCGGCGTTATCATAGCCTGAAGCCTTGATAAACTCTTCTACCGGGAAGTTTGGAGCAAGATCTTTCATCTGTGACGGCTCGTAATAATTTAAAATCTTCTCATATATGCTCGGATCAGCTAATTCAACTGATGTTAATACAGATTCGGCAAGTGCAGTTTCATAGGCCATACTTGCATCATAATAGGCATTTGCCTGATCCTCTGTATAACCCATTCTGGTCATCATGGATACAAACAGCTTTCTGTATGCATCATACATGAGCTGACCAACTGTACTCAATGTCTTATATTCTGCAGAATCTCCAAGAAGAAGGCTTGTATGATCAAAATCTGTAACATATCTTGTAGAATCAGTTAGATCCGGAGCATTTTCGACACTTACCAGAGTAGGTGTAAAGATAGATCTCTCCACATCACAAACATACTCCGAAACATCACTGATACTTGAAAGAGACTCGATATCTTTTACATATGGCTCAAGTGGAGTTAATCCCTCTTCATTTCTGGAATCCCAGTCAAGAAATCCATTGTACATAGCTCTTACAAGCTCGGCATCATGCCCCTCAAGGCTTTCATCTTCAAGAGTTGCAATAGCTTTCTCATCAATGATCTGAGACACTATCGTAAATCCGCTGTAACTGCTGTATCCCTCAGGAATATCGTTGGTCTTGACCCAGTCATAATTAACCGCCATATTAAAGTCATCCTTTTCAGACGGCTTTTCAGAATTAACTACATTCTCTTTAATATTGGAATTGAGCCATGGATTTCCGCCACCGATCTCATAACTTGCACTATTTGCAGCCTGCTCAGTGCCATCTGAGCTTTCTACAGAACTCTCTGCACTTTCTTCTGTTGTAGCAGTATCACTGATGATTGTGTCTTCTGAACCGGATTCATTCGTAGAAACATCAGCGGTGCTATTAGCTGTTTTCCCACACCCAGCCAGTAAAATACATCCGGTCAAAAAAACAGCTATAACGCGTTTTATTTTCATAACACTTTTACTCCTTTCTGAATAAGCTCTTAAGAATTATACAATAACAATGAAAATATGTCTCTGCAGTGTTCATGCAGATTTGGAAGCATTTGAAGTTGGAAACCAGCACGTTTTATCTGCATTTGGGGGACGTAATTCAACTATAATTTATTTTATTTTTATCGAATTTTCATAATGGTCCTAGGGGACGGGGTTAACGGTCCATTTTAATAATGGCCCCAGGGAATGGTCCTAGGGGACGGGGTTAATGGGCCATTTTAATAATTTATGCTCTCGGAATCGAGCAACAATAAAAGGAGCATCCACTCTCGTAGATGCTCCAATACCATATTTTCACTCTATTTTCTTTCAGCACCGCATGATGAATACAACAGGTCCCGACAGGCGAACCATCCAATTCAAGTGCTACATATTATCTTTTTATATAAAGCGGCATATCATATTCATCTTTTCCATTTTCGACAAATCCAAGTGTTTTCCAAAATCTTACAGACTCTTCCTTGGTGCTGTTTATTTCATAGTACACAGCCCCATCAGCCTTGGTGTATTTTTCCAAAGCTTCAAAACACCGATGCCCCATGCCATTTCCTCTGTGCTCAGGGAATACCCAGAAGTCCAGGATAAAGCATTTCCCGTCTTCACTCTGATATGTGTTGTATTGAGCAGCACCAACTCTTTTGTTTTCGCTTATAAAATAAACCATATGATGCTTATCATTTTCACGAAGCATATGGTCTTTAATAATGTCTCTATACTCATCACCTGAAAAATACTCAATGTCCTCCGGATCATCAATGATCTCGTCGTCAACCAAATACTTCAAATGAATCTCCCAAAAATCTTCAATGTTTTCTACAGGTATTTCTTCTACAGTTATCATCATTCTCCCAAGCAGCGGCAGGCCGCGCCTTATCTACATTATCTTTTCTTTACCATCCTGGCTATTGAAACCGGTGCTCCAAGATTCCATTCTTTTTTGCAACCATCAAATTCATAGCCATATTTGTGGTAAAAAGAAATAGCTCTTTCATTCTCTTCAAGCACCCACACAAATACAGTGTTATAGTCTTCAAGCCTTGAAACGGCCTCATTCATCAGTCTATATCCTATTTTCTTGCCATAGTAATCTGAAAGGACATAAAGTGCTATAACCTCTCCCGCATCCGGCAGATCTTCATCCCTCGACGAGCCATAAACCGCGAAGCCTACAACTTTTTCTTTATCCTTGGCTACAAGTGTATTTTCAGGGTACTGTCTGGCGCGTGCTGTTGTAGCCTCTACAGTCATCGTATCAAGATACCTGTCACTCACAATACCTCTGTAAGCTTCCTGCCATGAAGTACAGTGCACATATCCTTTCCCGCACAGCTCCTCATCTGTTTCAGCCAATTTAATGCATATTCCGTCATTCATAATCTACTCACCCCAGCAACATGCGCATTAATACTGTTCCTTCATTGTTCTCAAGTTCCTCAAAACCCATTTTCTGATAAAGAGCATAACCTATGCTCATAACTTCAGGTTTGGTTGTAAATCTGACCTCTTTGTAGTTAAGTTCTCTGGATTTATCCAGCATTGCATTAAGCATAAGTCTGGCATATCCATTACCCCTTTTTCCGGGCTTTATATACAGTCGCTTCGCCTCGGCACTGTCTGTATCTATCTTCTTAATGGCTATTGTTGCAACAGGCTCATCACCTTCATATCCAAGCAAAAGTGCTCCGCCCTTATAAAAGCCCTCCAGATCAGCCAACTCCTTATCAAGGGAAACAAAGCATGCTTCCGCTCCTTTTATCTGTGAGTATTCAAGGATCAGCTCTTTTGCCGCCTCGTAATCATCGCATTCTCTTATTTCTATCATCTTCCCACCTTCTTTTGCCGACAACCGAAATGACCCCAGGGAATGACCCCAGGGGACGGGGTTAACGGTTCATTTTTAAAATGCCCCCAGGGGACGGGGTTAACGGTCCATTTTTCAGTTCAATTCCCCAAGCATCTTTTCCGGATCGTCTGCTGCCTTGACCTTATCGTTTGCTCTGATGATGACACCCTCCTCATCGATCAGATAAGTGGTCCTTACCACTCCCATGGATACCTTGCCATAGTTCTTTTTCTCCTTCCAGACATCATAAGCCTCTATCACCTTACGCTCCGGATCGGCGAGAAGTGTAAATGCAAGACCATACTTCTCTTCAAACCTCTTGTGGGATGCCACAGTGTCCTTACTTACGCCCAGCACTACTGCGCCCTTTTCGGTAAACTGCGGGTATCTCTCGGAAAAGCCGCATGCCTGCTTGGTGCATCCGGAAGTATTATCCTTGGGATAAAAATAGAGAATAACTTTCTTTCCTCTGTAGTCCTTCAGGGAATGCATTTCTCCGTTCTGATCAGGTAATTCAAAATCCGGTGCCTTAATTCCTACTTCTAACATAACTTCCTCCTCTCAAACCGCTGTTATAGTTCTTATCAATTATCATAAGAAAAGGCTAATGCAATTAAAAGCTGATTTCAAGCCAATTCTTTAAATATCATCATCCTTTCTTTTCCCTGAAAATATCAGTTGCCTCCGGGAAGCCTGTTGCTATAATCTATAGTAAAGGTGCCCTGAGGGGCCAATTCTAGATACGAGGTGCGAAGATTTGGAAATCATTCCTGCCAGCCAAATAAATGTAAATGACCTGATCCGTCTCTTTAAAGAATGCTTTCGAGACGATCACTATTATCTCAGTTATCTGTTAAGACAGGGACTAGCGTTTGACGAATGGGCCGACTCCTTAAAAGAGTCTTTTAACTATTGTCTTAAGCAGGACTATAGCTTTGCTATTCTTGATAATGGTTCTTTGGTCGCATTTGTCCTTGGTTTTGATTATTTTAAATGCAAGGAAAAAAAGCCTGCGCTTTTTACGGATATATTTGGAACCGACAAAGACGGTAATCTTACATATTACGAGGAATTTCACCAAAAAGTTGAATCGCTCAAGAGCAATGGTGCTGACACGATCTACCTGTTATCCATTGCAGTTAACCCTTTGTACCGGCGAAAAGGAATTGCCACTCTTCTCGTAGATCACATTCTGGAACTCTATTCAGATCATAACATCGTTACCGATGTTTCAAACAACAACATCTTACCTGTCTTTAGCGAAAATGATTTCAGCACTCAGGAAATCGATAAAGAATACTATTATGTAAGTCGATTAAGCGATGATCTAAGTGCTCTCTACCTGGCACTGCCCGCCAGGATTGAAACCTATCTTGATAAATATGACATGGCCGAGACAGGCTCCAAGGAGTTTTCCAAGGCAGTCATCCCCGGATACGACATAAAGGAGACAGCAAAAGACTCCATTCCCTACTATTTCAAGAATGGAGAATCAACAGATTCTAAGAACGAAGAATCAAATGAAGGAAAAAAATCATATATCTATAAGCTATCCATAAGTGATATTCGGATGTATGAAAAAAGGATCGGCCTGATTGATTATCAGCAGGACACTATTGACGTCTCTATCGAAAACGCCAATAGAAAGTGCATACTATACTACAGAACTGACGAACCGGCAGAGTCTCCTTCTCCAAAAGAAAAGAACCTGATCAATCTTCTAAAGAAGGGCCGCACCCGTGAATGGCAGCTGACTCCTGACATCTACGTCTCTGTCTCAATAGAGTACACCTCTGTAGCCAAGCTTGAAAACGCACAGAAAAAAGCAGGAACAATACCGTCAATTATAAATAAGCTGGATGATGTTACTAAATACGAGGCCGGAGATATCGGCACCAAACTAAACAGTATTGCTAACATCGGCAACAGAATACAGCGATACTATCTGGGAAGGGAAAAGATACATATCCTTACCGAAAGTGATACAAATGAAGCTTCCGATTCAAATCTGGGAGCTGATTCTTATGTGGATTTTTATGTATCCATAGACCAAAACAGTAAGTGCGGTGTCCTCACCTGGTATTCTTTGTCTGCGCCTTTTCTTTTAAGCCATCTGCTTGATAATGTCATAAGAAACCGCGTACAGATTGGTGAGAAAAATCTCTACGAATATCTGAGTCAGAATTATGGAATAGAAAAAAGAGGAACCCCTAAGTCCTATGTCCTCTTCCCAACATCCAAAGCTTCAACCGGAATACCCACACATTGGATATCTTCTCTGTTAATGTCAGAAACAATTTATCCAAGCGGCGAAAGCTTTGGAAAGATCATTGACGAAAACATTACAAAACTGGCTGAGAGCAAAAACGGCATCGGCCAGTATGACCGCGCTTATGTTTATCCTTCATCCAATACCTTGCTTCAATTCTCAGACAAGTTCCCCTCGCCTGCGGAAGCAAACCTCAACTCAAAAGAAAGATATAACGCCCTGCTTGTAGAGGATAGACTTGAAGATTCAGTCAGCACCCTGTTTTACATTGAATTGATCCTCTTTGAGGAATCAGCAATATATATCGCTGACAGGAAGATATTCAATCTGTTGGCACCGGAAAAACAAAACAGAAAGAACAACGTAGAATTTCTGGAAGAAGTTAACAGCATCAATGACGATTTCAGCAGAACAATAGACTTCTGGCATATCAAACTGGATTATCCATCGACCCAAAAGTCAATGGAAATGCTAAGGAGCGCATTTTTAATAGATCAGCTGATCACCAAGATGCAGCGTGACTATGCTCAGATTCAGCAGATGTTTGAAGTAAAAAGCGACATCCGCGACAGATTGGATGCACGTCGTTCCAACATAGTACTGACCATGATCACCTTGTTAACGACCTTATCAATACTGCCGGATTATACATCGTTTCTGTCTGATTACCTCATGCCTTTTATCAGAAGTTTTATACCCCAAATACCTTCGATTGTAATATATTCCGCAGGGTTTATCGCACTTGTAGCATTGGCGATATTCATTTCCTATCTGCTAAATAACCAGACCGCAGAGCATAAGAAAAATCCTAAAAAGGATTCGAAACCCAAAAAGAAAAAGGCTTAATAACTCAAAAATCAAACACCCTGTTACAGGATAAACAGCAAGATCACCAATGGCAGAGCTTTCCTGTAATCCCTGTTAACAAATAAATATGCCGCTCCAAAAAGGAAGCCGCTCAACATCGCAAAAACACCTACAATGACGCTGCCCTTGGATACAATGTGAGCTAATCCCCAAACTAATCCAAGCACTATGCCGCCGTAAGGGATAAATTCTTTTCCAAACCATTTTTCAAAAGCCTTTTGCGCAAAGACTATTACCAGGGAAATCAGGAATCCCTCAGCAAAATAGTACAGGTACTGGAATATGAACAGTACCGGTGATTTTGAGTTCCATTCTATTAAAACCTTAAATCCGTTCCAGTCCAGATATTTCGCGATAATGTTGATCACAAAGGTTAAACAGATCGCAAAATACTGCCATGTCTTTATTTTTTCCCTATGCTCCCAGATATCAAATCCTGTTGTTTTCTTGCCTATGCGGATAACCAGAAAGCCTGCGGCAACCCAAAGCACAGTCGTTATTATCCAGTGAACGATATTCTGCGAAGCGGTATAGTTACTCGTATCTATTCCAAGATTTCCCTCGATAAAACCTAACAACAGCTCAATTGCAAATGCTGCGCACGCATATAATGCGCACCATAAATAATCAAAGCCTTCCCCAATTCTCTTTTTCATTTTCTCGCTCTCCTTTTACATGAATTTCACGGCAAATGCCGATAATTCATTTCATTATTCCTAAGACATAAATCTACTATATCTGCGGGAAAGCTACAATAGAAAAACTTTTAATTAAAATTTAGGTTTCCGATGCATAATCACTTCTATCAACAAAACAAACATCTGACAAATGAGCAGATATATAAGAAGGAGAATAACAGATGAAAAAAAATGATTTAAAAAGAATCTTTTCTTTGGCAATAGTAACAGGCATGTGTGTTGCACTTACAGCATGTGGCCAGTCAACTTCTGCTTCTTCCGTTAACGAAGATGTTGCTGTTACAAGCGAGAATACGAACGAAGACAATGCAGCACCATCAGATGCATCAAAGGATCAAAGCGCGCCTGAAAAGCCCGATGGTGAAGCACCGGACGGAGCACCCGGTGAAAAGCCGGATGGTGAAGCACCCGGAAATCCCCCTGAAGGAGGCGGCGGTTTTGGAGGCGGAAGCAGCAGCGCTGACATTGCTTATCAGGGAGCTACCGAGATAACAAGCTCCGATTCACAGGACGGACAGACATACTCAAGTACCACTGCAGATGAGAGCGCACTGCTTATCAGCACTTCTGAAGATGTAACCATCTCAGGCGCAACCGTTACCAAGACCGGAGATTCAGATGGCGGAGACAATTGCAACTTCTATGGCCTTAACGCAGCAGTCCTGGTAAAAGACGGATCTACAACCACTATTACCGGTGCAGACATTACATCTGATGCCGACGGTGCAAACGGAGTATTTTCATATGGCGGAAACGGTGGAAAAAATGGCGCCGAAGGCGACGGAACGACTGTTATAATCTCAGACAGCAGTATCACTACTACCGGTGACGGATCAGGCGGCATCATGACAACAGGCGGCGGTGTAACCAAGGCATCAAACCTTACAGTTGAAACCAGCGGAAGATCTTCAGCGGCTATCAGAACTGACAGAGGCGGCGGCACAGTTACTGTAGATGGCGGAACATATACAACAAACGGACTTGGCTCACCTACTATCTATTCAACAGCTGACATCACAGTTTCTGATGCAACTCTTGTTTCCAACCTTTCAGAAGGAGTATGTATTGAGGGAATCAATTCAATCACTTTAAATGACTGTGACATGACTGCCAATAATACTGACACCAACGGTAATGCTACGTTTTATGACACCATCATGATCTATCAGTCCATGTCAGGTGATGCAGACAGCGGTACATCCACCTTCACAATGAACGGAGGATCACTTACCAGCATGAATGGTCATGTTTTCCATGTTACCAATACCTCAGCTGTAATTAACCTCACCGGCGTAAAGATTACCAATAAAGATTCTGAGAATATCCTTCTCTCAGTATGTGACGATGGCTGGGACGGCGATACAAATACAGCCACATTAAATGCAGAATCTCAGACCCTGGAGGGAACAATCCTTGTGGGAAGTAATTCCACTCTGACCCTTAATCTCACTGATGGTTCAAGCTTTAAGGGTTCTATTGACGGAACAATAACTAACGCCAAGGGCGAAACAGTATCTACAGAAGTAGGAACAGTATCTGTTTCCATCGACAAGAGCAGCACCTGGACACTTACTGCAGATACCTACATTACTTCCTTTGATGGAGACATCTCCAGTATCAACACCAACGGATATACACTTTACGTAAATGGCGTAGCTCTGAATTAATGGTCCTAGGGGACGGGGTTATAGGGTCATTAATAATGGCCCTAGGGGACGGGGTTATGGGTTCATTTTTAATGGCCCATAACCCCGTCAATATTATTGCTGTCATTTGGCGAGAACATACACGCCATCTTTTCTCTCCAGGATTCCTTCCGATACCATGTCCCTTCTAAGGGTACAAAAGTCGTCATGGAAATCGGCAATGATCAGATTCACTTCTTTCTCAGTATATTTTTTGCCTTTCTTAAACGCTTTTCCTATTTCTTCAAGGACTATCTTTTCCTTCTTTCGCTGGCTCGGAATAGACTTAAGCTTGCCATATTCAAAAAAGGCATCTATTACCTTTTGGCGATAGGCATCGTCCCTCTCTTTTTGCAATTCGCTTTCCGAAGTCTTTTCACTTAAGATATCAACGATATTAACCTCAAAAAGTTCCTTATTTATGGAATACATGGTATAGTACTGATCTTTATAAGACTTGACCGCCCCTGCATCCTCGAGCTTTTTCAGGTGAAAAGAAACAGTGGCTGAGGTCAGTTCCAGGCGCTCTGCAAGGCGTTCAACATACATATCTTCCACCATAAGCGACTTTAATATAGACAGTCTCGATTTATCGGCAAGGCATTTAAAGAACGCGATCGTTTCCTTATCTGTCATAAGTCCCCCCACTTAAAACAATTCATCAAACTTCTTTATGATACTGTCGGCCACTTTAAGCTTGGCTTCTTCAATCAGGATCTTCTCGGCGTCGTCATGCTCTTTTGCCTTAGCAAGAGAACTCCTCCACTGGGAGGGAACATTGACGGACAGCTTCTTAAATCCCTCCTTAAAAGCCTGTTCATCTCCACCGGACTGCTTAAAGGGCACATCCAACAGCGATGTAAAAACATCGTAAATATTCAGCGCTGCGCGATATGCTTTAGCCTCGTCAGCTCTGTCATCAGCCACAAGCTCGTCAATCTGTGCCTGTGTCTGCAACTTTTCTTTTGCCATATATTCTTTTAATTCTTTAATCTTGTTTTCCATATTTCACGCAATCTCTCCAACGTTTACAAAATCCATATGAAATCTCGCCTTGTTGGTTCCGCCAAACAAGTAGTTCATACCAAGTCCTATATGAAATGTTCCCAGGGCATCCTCGTCGAGAGAAGCTCCCTTTCCCGAATACTGAACCGTGGGATTCATGCCTATTCCAAGCTCTCCCACAATACGTGCACCTTCCTCCTGTCCGGCAAGAAGGTCATTGAGCTCAGCACAGTCAGTGTCTGTAACTCTTCCGTCCTGTACGGTTAAAGTTATATTGTCAAAAGAGCCCACGTCTTCAATGAACAGCTTCTCATAAAAGATAGTTCCGTTTGTCTTATCCTCCAGCGGCGCAATGTAAATCTCTCCGCAGGGGAAAGCACCCTCTCCCGCATCAATGATCCACTCTCTTCCGGTAATGTCCATAACAAGCTTGCAATCTTCACCGGTTCGAATGGTGATCGTATCAGAAGTAAAGCTATCGATCTTCTTTTGGCACTCCGCCTCAAGCGCTTCGTAATCTATATCAAAAGCACTTTCCATTTTCGCCTTATACTCTTCATAATCTTCACCGGCAAGGGCTGCGTTGGTCCGTGACGGCATGGTGATCTGTATGAGCTTATCGTGACTACTCATGAACGAGAATAATGCTCCAAGGACCTTGGCAAAGTCTTCATATTTATCTTTATCAAGTCCTCTTGGCGGCATCCCCGCAGGTCTCTGAAGTATATCAACCACCATCGTACAATTTTTGAAGGGTTCAAAAAAGCTGTCGTTTATGCTGTCAGCACCGCAATGAGCAAGCTCTGTCAGGTATTCCTCCGTAAAATTGTTCGTCTTGTACTGCACTCCTCTGTCACTTAATTCCTTTTCAAACAGCTTAAGGTCACTGCCATCTCCCTCGCTCCAATAATTGAGTAAAACCACGTCCTCACCGGATATCTTCATGGCGCTTATCATTTTGCTTACTATACTTTGATTCATATCTGCACTCCTGTATTTATTTAGATAATAATCTAATCATTTTTATTTAGTTATACAGTGGCTGATATAAATTGTCAATATTGTTTTGATGTTTGTCTAATTAAATACCCCTATATTATCAATGATGACTTCACCGTAGGACGAACCATCAAAATATATCTTCATTTTCTTTACATGTCCGAAATCAAATTCGGTACCGGAGCCAAACATATCCGGAGTCAGCCTCACCAACTGCATCTGTCTCTTGTACTCATATCCTCCGAAAAAAACATCCTGCTTAAAGAGTTGTACCGCCAGGGAAGGATAAACGTAAACGGGCTCCTCTGCGCTCACCGTCCTTCCGTCTGCATCCGTAAGCTCGACTTTATAGAAAAGGCCCGACGGATTATCGGCACTGCTTGCCATATCACCTAAGCGAAAAGAAATACCGCCGGAAGTCATATCTGCATCAAAGCCGCAAACCACTGCAGGAGAGGTCTTTTCATCCCAATAGCAGCTGAGCACATAGTTCTCCCCCTCTCCGCCATTACCGTATATATCAGGTCTGAAAGTCCAATTAGCCATGTCCTCGCAGTCGACGGTCGTTCCGGCCTTGTCGCCTGAAAGGATATCTACAGAATCCTCAAAAGAATAGACATTTTCAAAAGATGAATCCATATAGTCGGTTACATAAACAGTCTCCGGCAGATAGCTCAGATAGGCCGAATTGTCCGAAAGCAGCCCCGAATATGTGTCGTCAATACCAAGGGAAGCATCAAGAAAAGTTCTGATATACGCCTTGGCTATCTTCTGCTGGTCCTCTTGAGTAATAAAATTAGCAGTGTTCAAATACCCTCTCATTGAAGGTATTAGGTCGTAACGTCCCCACTCGGAATTAAACTGCCCATGATTGGCACCCAGGATATACACTGATGCTTTTCTAAACAGCTCTTTTCCGCCTCCCGTGAACGTTACGTTCTTGTACTGCTTCTCTCCCATGACAGAAACTACGTCCTGATCATTGGCGCCGTGCATAAGCAGATAGTTCACATCTGTTATTTTCACCGCATGGTCTGCAGGCGTATACTGATCTACCGTCGGGGATATTGCTATCACCGCAGCAATATCAAAATGGTAGTTAAATTTCAGATTTCCATCATCAGGGTATACATCAAGATCATTAAAAAGATAAGCCGTAGCAACAGCCTCTCCGCCCCTTGAATGTCCTGCTATTGCAAGCTTGTGCGGATCTATCTTCCGATACAGCGGACTTGAAGCGTTGTTATTTTCCCCGAGTATTGTCTTGATATTTTCCAGAAAAATAATGGCCCTCGCATCATTATAAACGTTCAAATCGTTGCAAATGTTTTCATCAACCGATACCACAACATAACCGTTCGAAGCCAGATACCTTCCCAGGTATGCATAGCCAAGATAGGAGGGAGCCTCAGCCCTGTGAGCTCCGTGTACCATTATCAGCGTCGGGCAGTTCGATTGGTCTGCGGGATAGTATATCTCCCCCTTTATGGGAGTTTTACTAAAGTCATAGTTGCTGCCGATGGCGCTGATCTTATCATAAATGTCACGTCCCCGGAGGGTTTCAAGGTCCGATATGTCTATTGTACCGGTCCTTATATCCGAATCGTCTGAGTTACCGTATGATAGCTCTCTGACCTCAAAAGAACCGTCTGCAAGATAATTATCAAAGCCGGTAGCAGCCTGAGCCGAAGCTTTGGGGGCTGCGTCAAGATAGAAAGTTATTCTGCTTTCGCCAAAGTTGTCGATATGAAAAAACAATCCGTAAAGAACCATTATCACAAGCGAAAGGCCGCAGGCTACATACCCGAATACCTGCTTGAACCTGCGCTGTCTGATAAAAGCCACAACACATCTTCCAAGGACATCCACAGCAAGAACCAGCGGTAAAGTCATGAACAAGGGAGTAAGAACCATGGAGTCCTGTACGGCGTAATAATTAAAATAAAACACAAGCACCAACGTGAAAAGGAAGTATATTATCGATCTCCTTTTGCCTCCCAAAATCAACCTTACAAGTAGCAGCAAAACCTCTACTACGACTACAGTTAAAGCAGCAGACAAGATCATTGTCACAGGCTTTGGATATGGCAGCTCACACAGTGAATCCATAATGTCAAACTGCGCGCCAAGAAGTACCATAGCAATAATTCCGCCGAGCCTGCCTGATGCCAGAAACTCTGCGCAAGGCTCAACCTTCCTTTTGACCGCTTCAATCGGCCTTTTGAGCTTTTCTTTAATTCCTGAAAAGAACTTTTTTCCCATTTTAATCATCCATCATCTTTCTTTCGTAGCTGTCCTCGAACACTTCACGGCAGATCCTAAGCCACCGGGGAGTAATCCCCCTTGAAAACAGCCTTATAATCAGTATATTTCTCATAAAGTTTCCTTACAAGAGTGCTCTTGCTTCCTTACAAAATGGTCCTAGGGGACGGGGTTATGGGGTCATAATTAATGGTCCTAGGGGACGGGGTTAACGGTCCACTTTTTATTTGCATATTGTAATTTACAACCAACGAATGTATAATCAGCAAGACATTTAAAAATCTTATAATTTTCTAAAGGAGTAATATGCCAAGAAAACCCAGAATCCTGAGTTCGACCGGCATATATCACGTCATTCTTCGTTCTGTTAATCAGCACATCATTTTTGAAGAAATCCCTGATTATCACATGTTTCTTTACGCTTTATCAGATTGCAAAATGAGATATGAAATTGAGATATATGCCTATTGTCTGATGGATAACCACATTCATATTTTGCTGAAATCTGCCCCGGACAAGCTCGCAAGCTTTTTCCAAAGCCTTGGGACCAAATTTGTCCGATGGTACAACATCAAATATTCCCGTTCGGGACATCTTTTTCAAGAACGCTTTCATAGCACCGTAATAGAAACCGACCGTGCATTTTTGGCTGCAATCGCTTACATTCATAACAATCCCGTAAAAGCCAACATATGCCGCTATCCCTCCGAATATGAATGGAGCAGCTGCCGCGCTTATTATGGCGCAAAAAATGCTTTGATCAACCTGTTACCGGCCTTTGCCATCGCCGGATCCAAAGCTTCCCTGCATCGCTTTTTTGCGAAGGAATCTGAGTGTTCCGATAATGGGCTATTCACCGATGATCATAGGCAATCAAAGCATTTTTTTACTGACGAGAAAGCTCTCGAAATATTTAAGGCCACAACCAACCTGTCTTCGACTTCCGACGTTGATAGTCTTGAACGAGTCAAAAGAAATAGTTTTGTGCGCAAGTTGCGGGCAAAAGGCTTAACTGTAAAGCAGGTGTCCAGACTGATGGACATTTCCGAAACCACCGTAAAGAGACTGTGTAAAATGGACTCTTAACCCCGTCCCCTAGGACCATTCCCAAAAATGAACCACTAACCCCGTCCCCTAGGGCCACCCAAAAGCAGCCAAGCCTCACCGCATTCAATCTTTCTTTAGCGGGATCCAGATGTATACCTTCATCTCATCAGAGCCTTCTTCCGGGGGAAGATACACCTCGATGTCATATTCCCCGGCAAGAGAATATCCCTTAAGTGCCGGAAGCCACTCCGACCAGATCCTGGTATTGGTATCCTGAAGCGTTTTGATGGTGCATGGAAACTGGGCCCACAGGCTTCCCGGAATCACTCTGGTCTCGCATCCCTCAGGAATCTCCTCCCATGGGAAATAGAGATCTGCGATCCAGTAGTCAAAATCCTTGCCCTTCATGTCGATGCAAACGCCGAATGTCCCCATTATAGAGCGCTTCTCGCCCTGCGACATCCATTCATCCCAAAACTTTGGTATCTCCTGATAGCTGGTATCCGAATTGAACGGCCTCTTAACTCCGACAATTGTAAACGGTGCTTTTTCAACAATACGATAATCTAACATAGTTCCACCCTCCATCGTGATTTTGATATACAGCGGAGCAAAAGACCTGAGAAGAGCCCCTTGTTGCCTGGCTCCCGACGGCGTTATTCCATGAAATTTCTGAAAAGCCTTGGCAAAGCTGTCCGGTGAATCATATCCATAGCGTATAGCCACGTCTATCACCTTTACATCTTTGTCCGTCAGTTCCTGAGCTGCCAGCGTCATCCTGCGCGCACGGATATATTCACCGACAGTCATCCCGCACAGAGCTCCGAAAATGCGCTGATAATAAAACGGCGACAAAGCTGCCTTGCCTGCTATTTCTTCAATATCCAGCTTGTTAGTCAGGTTCTCTTCAATAAAATCGATAGATTCCCTGAACCCTTCTATCCACCCTTGCATTATGGTCACTCCTTTTGCTCACTGTACTATCAGTATATCAGTATGTGACTTTGCCACCCGACATTCTGTGCACTCTTTGAAGGCTCGCAGCACTCTGCTTTTTGCCCGTTCAATTCTCCTCGCCGCTTTCTATAAGTCGAACAAACTCATCTGCGAGTATCTATCCGGCAGGTCATTCATAAACCGGAAGCATTCCTCCGGATCTGACATGATCCCATTTTCTTCACACTTTCTTCTAAAAATTCCAAGCAATTCCCTTGCATTGGGACTCGGCAGCTCGTATGCATTTCCATACTGCCTGATGTACCGCTCTTTCATCCCGGGGAAATGCTTATCAAGCGCCGCGTAGTAATATTCGCGGTCGCCATCACGGAGCGTCAGCCCCATCCCAAAGTCAATTATGCCCTTGACGCCGACACGGATACACTCATCGAGGATGGCTGTCAGGTTCTCTTTTGTATCATTGATAAAAGGCAGAATGGGCGTGATCCATACAACTGTGGGAATCCCTCTTTTGCGCATTTCTTCAAGCACCTCTATTCTGCGCTTCGTATTGCAGACGTTGGGCTCCAAAATCCGGCACAGGTCATCGTCATAGGTTGTAAGGGTCATCTGCACGACACATTTTGCCGAGCGATTTATCTCATCCAGCAGATCAATATCCCTGAGAATCCGATCGGATTTTGTCTGTATTGCCAAGCCAAATCCATGCTGCAAGATAATCTCCAGACATTTCCTTGTAAGCCCCAATTCTTCCTCACAGTGCATGTACGGGTCAGACATGGAACCCGTTCCTATCATGCACTTTTTCCTCTTGGATTTCAGCGCCTGCTCCAGTAGCTGCGGCGCATTCTGCTTAACTTCAATATCCTCGAAGGGATGGGTAAAGTGGTAGCACAAGCTCCTGCTGTCACAATAGATGCATCCGTGACTGCATCCCCTGTAGATGTTCATCCCAACGCGGCCACTGCTGCCGCTCAATATTCCCTTAGCTTCAACAAAATGCATATCACGTACCTCGTTGCAAAATGAACCGTTAACCCCGTCCCCTGGGACCATAAAAAAGCCCCGCAGCCCAGGCCCTTAGGGCCACTGCAAAAATGAACCGCTAACCCCGTCCCCTAGGGCCAAAATTAAACGGCATCTTCTTTTAGGGCTTCGATGATGTTGTCGTCCTTGATCTTGCTGACGCTGAGGGCCATGCTGATTCCAAGGATCGCGAACACAGCCATCACGACAACTGCGTACATAAGCCAGTCAGGGTTAAAGGTATAAAGGTTTGTATCGAAGGCCTTGTACATGAGATAGCTCAGCAAAAGAGATACCGGCACTCCCCATACGAGGGCCTTGAAGCCGTAAAGAAGGGTCTCAAGCCTGATCATCTTCTTAAAGCCGCTATTTTCAAGGCCTACAGACTTGTACATGGCAAATTCTTTTCTGCGGAGCAGGACTCCTGTGGAGATGGTATTTACAATGTTGGCAATTGCAATAAGCGTCAGCAGCACTGTAAAGCCATACATGGCAGTCTTTAGCAAAAGAGTGATGGTATCCATAGCCTTCAGTGCATCCGTAAGGTCTGCGCAGTAATAGTTGTGATATCCGTCGCTTTCCAAAAGAGCATAAATCCTGTCATGAACCTCTTCATGTCTTGATGTCTCAACTCCAAGATCCATGGTGAGCTTCTCTTCGGGAAGTACTTCTTTGGCTTTTTCATAGTACATTGAAGCCGGTACAAACGCACCAATGTTGGATTTGGGGATCATATCCAAAACCTTATTGTTCTTATCATATTTTACCAGAGCTGCCATCTCTATAGCCGGCGGATTTCCCTGCTCTTCATCATAGTGAAGGACCTGTCCCAGTATCTCATCATTAAAGATCTCGCTGGGTTTATTCTCATGGAAGAAGTCGTTAAGCAGAACTCCCCGCAGCGTATCCCCATAATAATCCTCCCGGTTAAGGCCGTTATCCTCAAGAATCCTGTCAAAATCCTCATCGTCTACCACCAAAACGGCCATAACACCAAAGTCCATTTCCTCAAACCCCGGCAAAAGAAATTTCGGGTCAGCTATATCTGTATTGGCAAGAACGTCTTTTGAATCCTTGCCCTTCTTGAACAGAAACTGTATCATGCTCGCGCTATATACATCATCAACGCCATCCATTTCACTGATGGCACTCCGCAACTTGTCACTTTCCGAAAGTGAACAGGAAGCCACAACCTGATATGGGATCTCAAGTTCATAGGTATTGGCTCTGGCCATTGAGTTGCAGAAGTAGTTGATGGACAGGAACAGAATAATTGAAACCGCTATAGTTGCAGTGATAACTCTGCCCTTAACGCCATTTCTCTTGATATTCTTATATGCCAGTTCTCCTTCGTATCCAAAGATCTTCCTGATAAGAGGATTTACGCGAAGTTTTCTTGCCTTTACCTTGACCACATTACTCTGCCTCAGGGCATCAATCGGCATAACCTTGGCAGCTCTGATGGCCGGGATAAATGTCGAGATCAGTATCGTAAGTGCTGCAAAAAATACAATGGCAGCTATAACGGAAGGTTCACATACGATCGGGATACTGCCCCTCATTCCTTCGGCTCCCACAAACATCTCTGCCTCAAGGAGCTTACTTCCAAGGACTGCCAGGGTGATCCCGGTTCCGATATATCCAAACAACAGTCCAAGTGGTATTCCGATAAGTCCCAGGATCAGGCCTTCAAAATATATTGAGAATCTCTTTTGCCTGGCTGTCGCACCGACACTTGCCAGCATTCCCAGATAGCGCATTCTCTCTGTAAGAGACATACCTATGGAATTAAAGATCAGTATAACCGAAGTAGCTATGACGATTGCCAGGGCCACTGCCATAATTACAAAAAATGATCTGTAGGTTCCTCCGCTTCCCTCAAAAGCAAAGCTGCTAAGGAGATACTCTGTGTTGAATTCACGCTTCTCAATTCCATACTCTGACACAATGTTATTTAGCTGCTTTAATGCAGTGCGGTCACATTTGTTTAGCGTGATTATCACCTGTGACTTGTCTGTAGCGGGATAATATCCGGCATCCAGGCCGCGCAATATATCCCAGTCGTCAGTTGGCCTGTTGCCGTGAAGGATTGCAGTAACTGTACAGGTTTCAGTTCCCAGAGCCACAAACTCCTCATCTGACCTGTAGTTGCCGCCAAGATACATAAAGCCCTCAAGCTCATCATCAATATATCTGTAGCCCTGCTCGAAGGTCAGACTATCTCCGACCTTAAGATCATCAAGCCCGTTGTCGATCAGAAACTGCTCTTCCACCGCAATCTCAGATGAATTTTCAGGAAGGTGGCCGTCATAATCGGATATCACCTTCATGTTCATATAGTTCTCATCCACATGATCTATGTTGCCTACTCTGAATCTATTCTCCCTGTCATTTAACAGCCTTACTCCGGTATGCGTCTCTTCCACCTCGCGAAGGCCAACGGATGCGATGCGAGGATCCTCAGTAAGCAGCTCAATTTGCTGCCTGTCCACCTCATCAAACTGAGCGTGTACATTTCCGTCAGAGTTTATAGACAGAAATCCAAAGAACTTAAAAAGCGAGAAAACGCCAAGGACTATCGCACTGATAAGCGCCGTGGATGCGGCTATTCCAAGGATTGTTACAACAGATCTTTTCTTGTTTCCCCAAAGATGTCTTAATGTGAGTGTTGACACGATATTCATGATGCCATCACCCCTTCCTTCTTACTGTCGCGGGTGATCCTGCCATCCTCGATGGTAATAACCCTGTCAGCAGAAAGAGCTATTTTCTCATCATGAGTGATTATGATAACCGTCTGATTATTCTCTTTATTGAACTTGCGGAGCAGCGATATGATTTCCTTGCTGTTCTCCGAATCCAGATTGCCTGTGGGCTCATCGGCAAGAAGAAGCGCCGGATGATTCATCAGCGCCCTGCCAATTGACACTCTCTGCTGCTGCCCGCCGGATAACTGATTTGGAAGATGAGTCAATCTGTCTTTTAATCCAAGCTTCTCAACAAGATCCGTAAGGAGCTTCTTATCAGGCTTCTTCCCATCCAGCAGAATCGGAAGTGTCATATTCTCTTCCACATTCAAAATAGGAATAAGATTATAGAACTGATAGATAAGGCCGATGTTCCTTCTGCGAAAGATAGCCAGCCTGGTCTCATCAAGCTTCCCTATGTCCGTGCCCGCAATATTGCAGGTTCCCGATGTGGGTACATCTACTCCGCCAAGAATGTGGAGCAGCGTTGACTTCCCCGAACCGGAAGGGCCTACTATGGCCACAAACTCTCCCTGTTCTATGTCAAAAGAGACATCTTTAAGCGCATCTACTCTCGTCTCCCCTGATCCATACACCTTGCAAAGGTTTCTGATTTCCAAAATGTTCATCTTCTTTCGTCTCCCTTCTCATTCAAAAAACATTTCTCTATGAGATAAGGCTATCGCTTGCGTATTACAATCAAGTGACTTTTATATTACAGTTTTGTCACACTAGACTATTGTCTTATAAAACCGCACCGAGAACCTGGTCCCCACACCCTCAGTACTCTCCACAACAATGTCTCCATGCTGTCCGGTGATGATGGTCTTTGCAAGGGCAAGACCAATGCCCACACTGTTTTTTCCTGCATTCTTCCCTTTATAGAAGCGCTCAAAAATATGTGGAAGGTCTTCATCTGCTATTCCGCAGCCTGTATCCTCGATGGTAATTTCCTTATAGATATGCGTATCCGAAGCGCTGACGGAAAGTCTGCCGCCGCTCTCCATGTGTTCAATGCAGTTCTTCACAATGTTCTGCATAGCTTCTATAGTCCAGTCCCTGTCACAATTAAGAGACATATTTAATCCGCCTTGAGAGTATGCGATATTCATAAGCTCCATTTGTATTTCAAAAGGTCTTATGACTTCTCTTATAAGGTCACCTGCATCTACCTCCCGGGGCTCCATGGTTATGGTCCCGGCATCGATCTTGGATAATTTCAAAAGAGTCTGTATAAGCCAGTTCATCCTGTCCAGCTGGTTTGACTGTGTCTTTAGAAACTCTGCGCGCTTGTTCTTGTCATCCTCTTCCTTTAGAAGATCATTCATAACTATCATTGAGGTCAACGGAGTTTTAAGCTGATGGCTGATATCCGCAATAGCGTTGGCCAGAGCCACCTTGTCTTTTGCCAGCAGATCCTTTTGATAGTTCAGCGTTGTAGTAGCTTTACAGATATTTGTTTTCAAAAGAGATAACTCTCCCTCTTCCTGATCGAGAATATTTACGGTCTCGCCGCCGGAAAGAACAGTCACCAGATATGAATTGAGTTTATCTATGTCCTTGTATCTGCGGGCAGTCACCGCCGCAAATAACGCGGTCAGAGCTATTCCGAGAAGGAGTATTAAAAAAAATGCAGATACGCCCAAAAGTGCATATCCGCATACAGAAGCAACGACCGTCATGGCAGCTGCTATCATGATCAAATATTTAAAACCTTTATTATTCATCATAAGAAAAGTTCCCCCATTATTACTTTTCTACTATGTACCCAAGTCCCCTTACAGTTTTGATTATCTGCGGATCCGCGGGATCTTTTTCTATCTTATCACGAAGCCTCTTGATATAAACAGTAAGAGTGTTGTCATTTACAAAGTCCCCGTTTACATCCCACATGTCCTCAAGAAGCTGACTTCTTGACATGACATTTCCCCTATTATTGCAAAAAGCCAAAAGCAGCCTGTATTCCAACGCGGTAAGTTCAACCGTCTCCTCTTTTCCTGTGGCCTCATCAACAAGACCAACCCTGGCCTCGCCGGTATGAATACGGACATTTTTAACTTCCAGAACTCCGTTTCTCTCCGGGCCGGAAGAAGTCGCAGATCTGCCGCTCCTCCTGAGGACAGTCCTGATCCTGGCTATAAGCTCATTTATCCTGAAGGGCTTACATACATAATCATCCGCTCCCATCTCAAGTCCCATTACAACATTGACTTCAGCATCACTTGCTGTCAGAAAGATCACCGGAACATCTTCCTTTTCTTTGATAAATTTGCAGATATCATAGCCGTTTCCGTCAGGAAGGTTGATATCCAGAATGCATATATCAAATGCGTTTGTTTTAAGAACTTCCAGCGCTTCAGCCTTGGTCTTTACATGGACGACCTCATAGTCCTCCTTCTCAAGAGAGTACTTAAGCCCCATTCCGATCGCATCATCATCTTCCAACAAAAACAGCCTCATATCTGCTCCATTTCCAGCCATTTAACCGACATCTTCAAAGCTTCTATGGTCTTGGTTTCAAGAACGCATCTCGCATTTCTCTGCCCTGCAAGCTTTAGTCTTTCCTTTAAATCTATTTCCCCGTCTCCCAGAGCCAGATGATTCTTGGGAGAAAAGATTTCATGTAGGTATCAAAATCACGGTCATACTTCTGAACCTTGCGATCAGGCATGTGTTATTGCCTGCATCATATACTCATCACCGCGGGTATCCTCAAAGAATTTACCCTGTACGAAGAAGGTGGTGTCTTCCTCGTGAAGCTCTCTTTTCTCAAAACCGGCGACATCTTTCGGTGTAAAGCAAAGAACAACTTTCTTAACCTGAGATCCAAAAGCCCTGATCACTTCATCTACTGCTCCATCCCCAATGATGGTATGTAACACTAATGTATCGCCTTCTAATTCAGCAATGGCGTAGCTGTTACATTCCTCAATATAGAACAGGTTTTCTGTCATAAATTGTGACAGATAGAACATATACAATCCGGGATTCCCGACCATATAAAGCTGTGCGTTTTGTTTGTGTGTATCAAGAATCGTGGCTGCTCTGCCAAAATCAATCTTGTCACTAAGCGGGACATTTTGGGCTGTGTATTCACCGGATATTGAGACCTCTTTTGAATACTGATATTCTTTTGCCTTTTTAAATCCAAATTTGGGATAAAACTCAAGCACGGAATCATTGGCAAAGAGGTAAATGCCATCGACTTTCCCGGCATAATCTTTTAGCACCTCTTCCATCAAGACCCTTGCATATCCTTTTCCTCTGTGGTCGCTGTCCGTCATGATTGTTCCAAGTTGTATCAGCTTTACTATCTTGCCTTTATAGTTCATGTTGCAGGCGTTGACTGAAACATTTGAAACAACCTCTCCGTCTGTCACCACCGAATATGGAATGTAATTGTCCTTCCAAAATCCATTTTTAAACCAGTTTTCGAAATTAAGCCCAAAGGTCTTTTCTGCAAGTCTGTTGAAAGATGCCCTGAGAGCATCATTATTTCTATAATTCTTTTCTATGGAAAAACACTTAGTCTCGCTCTGCATAGCATTACCTCCTCCCCATCAACAACTTATCCATTCCTCAATACTTCGCAAAGTAATGTTCCTTGGCGTAAGCAAACATCTCATTAAAATTCTTTATGGCCTCTTTACTTGTGGGGTGCTTGGGTTCACTCATATCAAAGGCATGATACATTCCGTCGTAGACATCAACTTTGGCCTCTACCCCTGCAGCCTTAAGATCATCTATAAACTTAAGTGTCTCGCAATAGAAGGGCTCTGCAGTACATACAAAGGTGTAAGCCGGCGGAAGATTTGAATAATCTCTCTGCCTTGCAGGCGCTGCGTAGGGCGACACCTCCTTCTTGGCATCTTTCCTTAAGTATACCGCCCAGGCCTGGTGGTTTCTTCTGGTGTTCCAGACCTTAGCATGATTGTCTCTGGAGCTATCGGTATCATAATTGTCGATCATGGGATACAGCGGCATCTGAAAAGCAATCTTCACTTCTTTCTTATCTCTTGCAAGCATTGAGATTGCAGCTGTAAGACCTCCTCCCGCACTTTCTCCGCCAACCATTATCTGATCCGGGTTTATTCCCAGCTCTTTTGCATGATCTCTTATGTACAAAAGCGCAGCATAGCAATCATTCAAAGCCGCCGGATAAGGATGAAAAAGCGACAGATGATATCCGGGCGCTATCACCACAGCTCCGTGATTTCTCACAAGATCCGCTGCTCTTCCGATGTAAGCCATTTCCTTCATTCCGGTCATGTATCCGCCGCCGTGGATCCACATAACCCCCGGCGCATTCACAGGCTCAGTCATAGGCTTTAATATCAAAAGAGAGATCCTTCGCCCGTTAGCCTTTATATGAATTCTCTCATTGCGGATCCCTTTGGTACTAAAACTGTACATTCAGCATCTCTACCTTTCTAGTCAAGTATTCTCCCGGTGAAATCCAGAGTTGAAGGCATCTTTACTATGCAGTGCCCGTTTTTCACTCCTCGAAGATTCTCTCAGGCATGTGCTTGGATCTGTACTGCATTTCACTGACCTTGTATACGGTTACGAAGGCCTGCGGATCCACCTTGTCTATGAAGGCCATGAGTTTCTGGAATTCGTTTTTATCCACTATAGTAATGATCTCGTTGTGCTCCTTCATCCTATAGGCTCCTATTGCCTTGTAGATACTGGCGCCGCTGTGAAGCTCATTTACGATGAAATTACGGATCTCTTTTTCAAAGGGCGAAACTATGCAGACTCTTCTCTTAAGCTTCTGGTCAAAGATGAAATGATCCAGGATCACGCCGTTAAAATATGTTCCCAGAATACTAAGGATCAGGGTCTTGGCATCATAGACGAGTATTGAGGATGCCGCAACACATAATCCCGCAGCCGACATGGCTTTCCCCAGGTCTATCCTGAGATACTTGTTGAGGATCTTGGCCACAATATCAAGGCCTCCCGAGGATGCATTTCTGTTAAAGAGAATTGAGATACCAATGCTCACAAAAAAGATATAGCACAGAACATCAAGTGTTGGGTCTCCAGTAAAAGAAACAAAATCAGGACAGCTCCTTTCAAATATACCGATCACCACAGGAAGCAGGATTGACGTGTAAATTGTCTTGTATCCAAACTCCGGTCCGCAGGTGATAAATCCGATTATCAGCAAAAACACATTGAGTATCATGGTGATGGCCGAAACCGGCAGCGGCACAAAATTGGCCAGCACTATGGACAATCCTGCTATACTGCTGACCGAAGCGTGGCTTGGCATCAGGAAAAAGAAAACTGCTGCTCCGATCACTGTTGTAGCCAGAGTCAAAATAATGATTTCTTTTATCAGTGCAATCTTTTTCATAGATATCTTTCAGTCCTTCCTTCTGACATAGGAAATCCCTCCTTTTATCAACCTCTTATCTGCTTCCGGAGATATTTGAGTACTTTTTGGGACGCTGTCTTATTGAAACCATCATATTCTTTTTCAAAGTCAATTACCAGCTTCTCTATGGCACTGATTGCAGAAGGTCCCAGATCGTCGAAAGCTACGGCTTCATCTTTGCCCGGTCTGCCATACCAGAATTTCGCGCCGATATCCAGCGTATAGGCGGGTTTTTCATCAAAGCCTTTGGCATATCCGACGGCAGTTTCAACGGCTTTTTTCATATCCTCATGCCTTGATTGCATTTCAAACATCACGGCCTTTATTATCTCCAGATGTGACAGCATCTTGATGCCAAAGCTGCTTCCGCTCCCGTTGTACAGAGACTTTAATATATTCTCAGAAAACAGTAGCAGGTCAAGAGCCTTATCAGTATTGCCCTCATCTATGAGCGGGCCGATCCACCGGCCTGTGACGTTTATTACATCCATGCACCTGAGATACAGGCCATCGGAAAAGTACTCATATGCTTTTTTGGTGTTCTTGGCGTCGCGATAAACTTCCCCTATCTCCGCATCAAAAATAGCGCCTATGTTAATAGATTCCAAAAGCTCTATTTTCTTCTTGTCATTCTTTTCAAGGTTGGCCAGGTAATGAAGTATCGCAAATTCGTTGCGGGTCTTCTGAGCATCATCCGGGATGTTTGACTGTGCCTTTTGAAACAGCTCTTTTGCCTGCTCCCGCAGGGGCTCTTTTTTAATCTCATACCACTGCACAAAGCGGATGGTGGCAGCCAGCATCAGTATTTCAAAATTATTGGGATATTTGGCAAGGGCCTTGGAGCATTCCAAAATCGCCTCTTCCATCTCATGCTTCTTGTAATGGTCTTGTATCCTTTTAATTATCTCGGGCGCCTTCTTGGCAGGCGCATCATAACCCACAAGAACATCCACGGAAATCTCGAAAAAGTCCGCAAGCTCCATGATCATGGAAATATCCGGAATGCAGTTTCCGTTTTCCCACTTGGAGACCGTGCCCACTGTAACACCCACAGCTTCTGCAAGCTGCTCCTGGGTAAAGTGCTTTTCTTTTCGATATTTCTTGATGTTCTCGCAAAGGTTATGTTTCATTTTCTACCACTCCAACTGTTGATTTCTGGTTCCGGAAAAAGAATAATCCCAGAAACATCACTGTACCGAGTACGCCAAAGACAAAGAGGATCCTGGCTACGCTGAGGGAAACAGCCATTATTCCCACGATGAAGGTTGCCACAGGTGCGCTGGCCATGGCGATGGCATTAAATACCGCGCCGATCCTTGCAAGGTAGTCATGGTCAACTGTTTTAACAAAGGTGACATTCAGACACGCGGAGAGGAGCCCCGAAGTAAAGCCCAGCATGATAAAGCAGCCTCCGCCCAGCAAGTAGGCACCGACGGCATTTCCTTTTACCAGCCCTCCGAGCGAAACGGCTGCGCAGGTAAGTCCCAGGACGGATCCCAGGGAAATTGCAAGGGTGTCAAAAGAATACTTCTCGATGACCCTTGGCATCACAAGGGATGCCAGGATTGTAGCCCCGGACATCAGCATTACGCAGATGCTCATGAAATCACTGCTCATACCATAGACATCGGATGCCAATGGTGCAAGGAAGCTGTTAAGGGGTGTCACGATGAAGTTGATCAGCACGCACAGGAAGCAGAAATAAAGCACAGTCTTATTGTTAAACAGATACTTGATGCCCTCTGTGAACTTGGTGCCATAGCTCTGAGATGCGATCTGATCGTTCTTTAAAACGCAGCCCTTATACTCAATTGTTGCGATTATCGCAGCTCCCACGAAGAAGGTTGCCGCATCGACCAGCATTGCAGTTCCTACTCCAAAGGAGGCGATGATAAAGCCTGCTGCCCCCATACCGATGAGCTCAAAAATCTTGGAGGCCGTCATGTTAAAGCCTGTGGCAGTGACATAATGTTCCTCGTCGATAAGCTCAGGAACAAATGCAGATGATGCCGGAACATTGAAGGACTCCACCGTGGTAATGATCATGGTAAAGGCCGCCATGAGGAGCGGTGTCACCAGGTTCATGTAGTACATGGCAACAAAGCCCGCGATTATAAGGCCCCTTATGATGTCGGTAACGATCACTATCCTCTTTTTGTTTTTGCCCTCTACAAATGGCCCTGCCAGCGGCTGAATAAATATGCTCGGCAACTGGTTTAGTCCAAATATGAGAGCCGACCAGGCTGCACTTCCCGTGATCTGATAAACCAGCCAGGTAAATGCAATTGCATCTACCGAATCCCCAAATCTGTTTATGAGATTAGAAGTGATCAGTCTCCTGCAATTGGGAATCCTCAAAATCTCTTTGTAAGTAATCCTCTTATCTTCCATTTCAAAAACCCCTTCCTTTTCATTATCTTTATAATGATTCTAAAAGAAGGGGTTAATTATATTAATACACAATTTTTCCAGTTTATAAAGTTATTTTTTTCTTGATTGGAAAATTAATTGGTGGCGGTTCAATTGCTCTCTTCCAGAGGGAACAGAACTGTATCTTCCGATACATCACTCCATTTTCCGGTGGCATCGTCGTAGGTCTGGGAACAAACAACAACGCACTCGCCGCCGCTTATTTCGTAATAAGCTTCTATCTTCTCTCCGGTAAATACAATCCTCCTGCCAAGAACATTAAGGCTCCCTGCGGTGACATCGAGGTCAGGAGATATCTTGTCACTTTCCTCATACGAAAAGATCGCAGTAACAACATATTTTCCACCGGCTTCCTCATAGTAACTCTCCGTGTTCTTGTAAGTTGAGAGGTTGCCAAGTCCCACATAGGCGATGGCTTTACCCGCATCTGTAGCTTCCTTAAGACCGGTCAGAGGCAGCTCATCATCAAATTTCTTTTTATCAAATACCGCAATGACCCTGTCATTACTTATTGTGAGCTTCTCAAGCCCAAACATATTCTTGCCGCTCACGGTGTAAACCGTATCCGAGTCGTTTTGGACATTCACAGCAAGAGTGGCCGTCTCCCCGGCCTCATCTTCCTGTTGATCCCGCTCAGAGGACTGATCCTCTGTGTCGGCAGCTCCGGCATTTTGCTCAGCTGTAGCCTGAGCTCCCGCGCATGCCACCTGTGACCAGGTAGTTGCAAGTAGCATTATCGTTACAATAAACTTTTTCATTTCTGTCTCCCTTCGATTCTTTGGCCTTGGGGTGGTCCTAGGGGACGGGGTTAAGGGGCCATTTTTATGGCCCCCTAACCCCGTCCCCTAGGTCCAAAAATGCGTCTCTATCTTGTACACAGATTAGAGACGCATTTTGTTGCAAAAGCTATTTTTCTTTTTTTCCGTTGATGACAACCTCCCGCAGGTTGTCGTTCTCGTCATATGCCAGTTTCAGGGAAAAGAAATCCCGGCTATCCTCAAGGAGCCTGAAGAAAATCTTGTCCCCTTCCCACAGGTTCAAGGAAAAGACATCCCTCTTTTTAACAAAGACCAGTTCACCCTCATCACAGGGAACAGGCTCCCCGTCAGGACAAGGCGCGGTAAAGAGGCTCATGAGCTCATAGGCTCCGCGGTCTGAGATAAAGGTTACCAGACCGCGATATTCAAAGTCAGAAAGCGGTATGTCATATCCCGTCTCCTCGCGGACCTCCCTGGCAACGCATTCCTCGGGACTCTCCATGTCTTCGAAGTGTCCACCGACGCCTATCCACTTGTCCTTGTTTATGTCATTCTTTTTAGATACCCTGTGGAGCATCAGGTATTCGTCCCCGCGCTCCAGATAACATAGTGTTGTTAGTTCTGCCTTAGATGTCATTTTCACCCCACGTACAATCTTTTTTTGAAATGAACCGTTAACCCCGTCCCCTAGGGTCATTATTAAAAATGAACCGTTAACCCCGTCCCCTGGGACCATTTTGGCGGGTCAGGCACCGGGATCATAATAACCGTCCAGCTTGGTATCGTTTATGAACTTCGGTTTTGGCTGGTACCAGTTGCTGAACCATCCCGTGATCCTGCAGTTGTCAAAGACAACGTTGGTAGCTATTGTTTTGTTCCTTCCATTATAGGCATGATAGCTCCTAAATTGCCAGTTATCCCTTTGAGCAGCTGTAAGAACTGTGTTCTTGATATAAATATCATCGCAGACATGGAACGAATCATCGTTTGGCTCTACGCAGATACCGGCCTGGGGTGGTGTGCCCTGGGCGTTGGTGATAGTGCAGCCGTCAATGTAGATACGATCTCCATAGGTGATCGTAACATTGTTCCTTCTGTTGTAATGAATGTTGCAGTTTATGATACTTATATCCGAACAGCCTTCTCCGTTAGTGCAGCCAATATAAACACCATCACCCCAGTTGTCACAGATTTCCATGTTTGCTACGGTGATGTTATATGATCCAAGGATATTTACACCATGGCCGTATTCATCTTTTGAATAGAAGCTTCTTCCGCCTATAAGTTTTCCGCCCGATATCAAAATATCATGAACGTCGTTAGCTCCCAGGATTCCATATCCCAGATTAGATTCAGACCTCTTCGTGCAATTGAGAACCGCATCAGGATCAAGTTTTAAATCAACGTAACTCAAAAGCTTTATGGAATGCCTGTGATTACACGTAATAGTGTACTCTCCGGGAGGGAAATAAACTGTAGCCCTGTTGCCAGCTGATGCACTGCGGCTTGCCATATAAATAGCCCAGTTTATATCCTCATTGTCCTCCACTCCGTCATCAGGTATCGCTCCATAATCCGTTACATTAAAGCAGTTGTCATTTTCAGGAAGGTCTTCATAGGAGTAATGGCATTTGGCGTAAAACGTAATATCACCGGTGGTAAATCTTGATATAGCCGGGGTACCCACAGGTACGCTCAGGTTCTTATCCATGTACCAGCCTTCAATAGTGTATCTTGCCGTAGAAACACCTGTAGGAAGTGTCTCTATTTCCGTACCATAGGTATAACTGTTTGGAGTAACTCCTGCAATTTTCCTGTCATCAGGATCAAGGTAAGTGATAGTATATGGTCTGATCTTCCACTGTGCAGCCAGATAAATAACCGCCCCATCAGTTAGTGAAAGATCCTTAATCTGCTGCTTGTCGGTAAATGTAAGGGGACTTCCGTTCTCATCAAGCACAATAGACCCTTCTATATTGTCGGGATCTCCTACCATTACCCATCCGTCAAACTCAAATCCGGGTCTCGTGAAAGCATTGGCACTTAGCCTGTAATCACTTCCGGTCTTAAGGTCTGACATATCAGCCATGTCACCTTCAACATCATCTGCATTACTCAGGAATCTCACAGTATACATGTTATTGCGCCACTTGGCATAGAAAACCTTATTGCCTGTCGAATGATGCGGTATTACCGGATTTCCTGCTGCCTGAGTCAGCTTTTTATCCTTAAACCATCCTTCAAAAGTAAATCTTTCTTTTTCCGGGTTCCTTTCAAGGTTGTCCTCACCGGCATTTTCAAATACCGGATTGATGTCCTCGGACTCATAAGAATACTTAACAGGTGTCATTCCGGCAATTGCCTTGCCGTTGTTCTCCAGATACTGTATGGTAAATTCCTTAACCTTCCACTTAGCTGCAAGGTAAATAACATCATCGTCTGTCGTAGACAGATCACTGCTTAGCTTCTGCCTGTCGCGGTAATCGATATCTTCTTCCCGGATATCCTCGACAATTGATCCTTCAGGGTTTACGGGATCTGAAACTGTAACAATGACCCACCCTTCAAAATCATAGGCACTGCTCTTAAAACCATTGGCGATCAGGTTAGGCCTGCTGCCCACCTTGACGCTTTCCATATCCTTCATGGTTCCTGTAGCGGCATCGTTGTTCTTAAGGAATTTAATGGTGTAGGCATGGGGCACCCACTTGGCATAAAGGGTTATGTCACTGTTTGGATTGGTTATTGAGTAGCCAACATATTTCCTGCAGGCCGCATCGCTGTACCATCCGCCAAAGCCATAGCCGTCTCTGCTGGCGGTAGCAAGAATATAGCCGCCGTCATAGAGGTCCTTATAGTTTGTAAAATAACCGGCTTTATCTTTATCCAGACGAGCACTTGAGTCATCACCTGCATTCAGGTTGTAGTTAATGGTGTACTGAGTATTCTGCCACTTGGCATAAAAGCTCTTATCTCCGGTGCTGCCGCTTGCAATGCTCTTTACAGCCTTCCCGGATAATCTGGCGTTTTCAAACCAGCCAAGGAAAGTCCTTCCCACTGTGCTCACATCGTTTATTGCAAGTGATCCGTCGTCATTCTTGGGATAAATGTTTGTCTTTTCCTCATCGGTCCATGCATCTCCAAGAACCGTATATGCCACCGGATTGGATGAATTATCGACACCATCTGCATTGTTGTAGGCAATGGTATATGTATCTTTTTCCCAAAGGGCGTAGAGAGTGATATTGCCACTCTGGGGATAAGCATTTCCCACACTATATACAAAGGCTCCGTCAGCGATAATATCCGAGGTTCCCTCAGGATTCCATCCCATGAAGGTATAGCCCTTGCGCTTAAAGGCGTTTTTGGTCAGCTTCTTGCCCGTACCATAAACAAGCTTCTGAGCGCTCATCCTACCTGTAGCGCCCTCTCCGCCAACAAAGGTCACGGTATAGCTCTGTCCTACCCTATCGGGCTCTGCTGCCTGCCACTGTTCCCAGACAGCATAAAGGTTAATGGTCTGATTGTTCTGAGTTTTTTCTATTCCGGCGTCAGATAATAAATCTTCCGCTTCCACTGCTCTCAGAGCTACATATGAAGGTGTTCCTGCATTCTCCGCAAGGCTCCAGCCCTTAAACTCATATCCTTTTTTGGCAAAAGAACTATCGGGGAGTGTCACTGCATCGCCAAAGCTAAAGCTTACATTGGCAGTCCTGCCGGTTGCGCCTTCTCCGCCCTTAAATACTATGGTGTATTTATTGGGATTCCACTTAGCATACAGAGTCATGTCCCCGGATACGTTCTTGCCGATGGACTTAACCCGCTTCTTAAGTGCGGCATCCGAATACCAGCCGCCAAAGCTGTAGCCGTCCCTGACCAGCACAGGCAGATTGCTCAAGCCAATGCCGGATGTATAAACCCTGTAAGCATTCAGCTCTACATCGTCAATTGCTGCGCCATTATCCAGGTATTCGATATTAAAGTCATTTCGCCAGATGGCATATAAGGTTACGGACTCATTATGATTATCTGCATTATCTGCGATGTCCGATACCACCTGCTTGTCTGCATAATCTGCCTTGGAATACTCCGCCGGGGTATCATCCGGAATAGCTTCGTCCTTACTCCAACCTGCAAACTTATAACCCGCCTTTTTGAAGGTATTGGCAGATAAAGCCTTGGGAATACCATAGGAGAAGACTTCATCATGCATGGTGCCTTCTCCGCCGTTTCCGTCAAATTTAACTGTATATGTATAGGGCACCCACTTGGCATAGATGTCCAGGTTGTTTACAGTACCCTTTTTAACCTTGCTGATCCTGGTCTTATAGGCGCTGTCCAGATACCAGCCGCCAAACTGATAACCGGTAGGCCATTTCTCTTTTTCCGGAACGTTAATGATGAAAGTAGCGGAATCTGCACTAAAGGTTTTGGAATACAAGGATCCGCTCCCTGTAACCCCTTCGGCAGCGATCCAGTTTTCATTATCCGTCCAGCCGTTCAGGTGATAGGTAGCCGTAAATTCCTTGGCCTCCCAATGAGCATAGAGAACCACAGTGCGACCACTAACCACTCCTGAATTGGTTATTTCGTCCTTATCAGCATAATCCGCGGCAATACCACTTTGTGTAAGCTTCCAACCCTTGAACTCATAGCCGGTTCTAATAAACTTATTGGGAGTAAGCGTTACGGGCTTACCCACAGCAGAAACAGTCATATTACTCATGTTTCCTGAGGTTGAGCCGTTTCCGTTAAACACAACCGTAAAGTTTGTGCTCTTAACCTGGATGGCAAACTTGACTTCCTTGGTTCCGCCATAGTC
>JAEEGF011839360.1_pt1 | contig 35813 bp, 25 predicted proteins | sample 9134171 | NCBI WGS metagenome assembly JAEEGF01 (sample SAMN16246542, study PRJNA631951) | gut metagenome | biome: gut microbiome; feature: rumen; material: AP-attached | host: Bos | place: Iran: Karaj | collected 2018-10
CCTCGAGCTTCATGATGGGCTCCATCAGTACGGGCTTAGCCTGAGCGCAGACTGCCTTGTAAGCCATCTGGGCAGCGATTTCGAATGACAGCTGGTCAGAGTCAACGGGGTGGAACGAACCATCCACAACGACAACCTTCAGCGAGTCAACAGGATAACCACCGAGGATACCATTCTTCATAGCTGCCTCGAAGCCCTTCTGGATAGAGGGGATGAATTCCTTAGGAATGTTACCACCCTTTACCTCGTTGACGAACTGCAGACCGCCGTTCTCCTTGATATCCCAATCGTCGTCCACAGGACCAACGTTTACGATGATGTCGGCGAACTTACCGCGACCACCCGACTGCTTCTTGTAAACCTCACGGTAACCCATGACAGTCTTGGTGATGGCCTCTTTGTAGTTAACCTGGGGTTTACCCTGGTTACACTCAACCTTGAACTCGCGCTTCAGACGGTCGATGATGATGTCGAGGTGGAGCTCACCCATACCTGAGATAATGGTCTGACCACTCTGCTCGTCAGTACGAACGGTGAATGTTGGGTCTTCCTCAGCCAGCTTAGCCAGACCGTTGTCCAACTTGGCAACGTCAGCCTGAGACTTAGGCTCTACGGCGATAGAGATCACCGTGTCGGGGAAGGTCATTGACTCCAGTACGATGGGCTTCTCCTCGTCGCAGAGGGTGTCACCAGTACGGATGTCCTTGAAACCTACACCTGCGCCGATATCACCAGCGTCGATAGACTCCATAGGAATTTCCTTGTTAGAGTTCATCTGGAACAGACGGCTGATACGCTCCTTCTTGCCCGAACGGGGGTTGTAAACGTAAGAACCGGCCTTCACGCTACCAGAGTAGACGCGGAAGAATACCAGACGACCCATGTATGGATCGGTAGCAATCTTGAATGCGAGAGCTGAAGTGGGCTCATCCTCACTTGGCTTACGACCCTCTTCCTCGTCAGTGTTGGGGTTGGTACCAGTAACCACCTCTACATCAACGGGAGCGGGGAGGAAAGCGCAAACATAGTCGAGCAGGGGCTGAACACCCTTGTTCTTGTATGAAGAACCGCAAATCATAGGTGTGCAAGCCATAGAGATTGTACCCTTGCGGATAGCAGCGATAATCTCTTCCTCGGTGATTGAGTTAGGATCGTCGAAGTACTTCTCCATCAGAGCCTCGTCGTACTCAGCAGCAGCCTCAAGCAACTTGTTACGCCACTCGTCGCACTCGTCAGCCAAGTCAGCGGGGATGTCTTCAATGTCATATTCTGCACCCATGGTCTCATCGTGCCACAGGATAGCCTTCATCTTGATAAGGTCTACAACACCCTTGAAGTTTTCCTCAGCACCAATGGGAACCTGAATCACAACGGGGTTAGCACCCAGGATGTCCTTCATCTGCTGAACAGTCTCGAAGAAGTCAGCACCTGAACGGTCCATCTTGTTTACATAACCGATACGGGGAACATTGTACTTGTCGGCCTGGCGCCATACGGTCTCAGACTGAGGCTGTACGCCGTCTGCAGCAGAGTAAGTAGCAACAGCTCCGTCGAGCACACGCAGTGAACGCTCTACCTCAGCGGTAAAGTCTACGTGTCCCGGAGTGTCGATCAGATTGATCTTGAACTGCTTGCCGTTGTAGTTCCAGTTACAGGTGGTAGCAGCAGAGGTGATAGTGATACCACGCTCCTGCTCCTGGGCCATCCAGTCCATGGTAGCGGCACCATCGTGTACCTCACCGATCTTATGAGTCTTACCTGTGTAGAACAGGATACGCTCAGAAGTGGTGGTCTTACCGGCATCGATGTGGGCCATGATACCAATATTGCGGGTCAAATGTAAATCGCGGTTTGCCATTTCTTTATCCTTTAATCTTATTACCTATTTAATATTAGAAGCGGAAGTGAGCGAATGCACGGTTAGCCTCTGCCATGCGATGCATGTCTTCCTTACGCTTGAAGGCACCACCTTGATTGTTGAAAGCGTCCATGATCTCAGCAGCCAGCTTGTCGGCCATTGACTTACCACTACGCTTGCGGGCAAACGAAATCATATTCTTCATAGAGATACTCTCCTTGCGGTCAGGGCGAATCTCAGTAGGCACCTGGAAGGTAGCACCACCGATGCGGCGGCTCTTAACCTCTACCTGGGGAGTGATGTTGTCGAGGGCCTGCTTCCAGATTTCCAGAGCTGACTTCTCCTCGTTCTGCATCTTAGCCTTAACGGCCTCGAGTGCGTTGTAGAAAATCTCGTAAGAGATAGACTTCTTACCATCGTACATCAGATGGTTCACAAACTTCGACACTTTCTTGTCGTTGAAGACTGGATCGGGAAGGATCACACGCTTCTTTGGTTTTGCTTTTCTCATTTTTCGTTTTTGAATTAATGTCTGCTTGGGGCTGTTTTTTCTTGTTCTTCAACGCTCTCACGTGAGCATTTACTCAACCTGTCTTTAACAATTCTCCAGCAAAACGTTTTTTACTTTGTTTCTTAATACCTTATATTATATAAGGCGGGAGTCCTGTAGGCTTTCTAATCTTCTCCGATTATTACTTCTTAGCCTTAGGACGCTTAGCACCGTACTTAGAACGACGCTGAGTGCGGCTTGCCACACCGGCGGTATCCAATGTACCACGAACGATGTGATAACGTACACCGGGAAGGTCCTTTACACGACCGCCGCGAACCAGCACGATGCTGTGCTCCTGCAAGTTGTGTCCCTCTCCGGGAATGTAACTGTTGACTTCCTTCTGGTTAGTCAAGCGAACACGGGCTACCTTACGCATAGCCGAATTAGGCTTCTTAGGAGTCGTTGTGTAGACACGAACGCAAACACCACGACGCTGAGGACATGAGTCCAGCGCGGGTGACTTGCTCTTGTCAACGAGCACCTTTCTGCCTTTTCTTACCAATTGTGAAATTGTAGGCATAATTGTTTGTTTTTTAATTAATTACTTATATATTTATTATGTTATATTTCAACTTGACATAGTGCGCCCATTCGTGCTTTGAGCGCTTTTGGGGTGCAAAGGTACAAAGTTTTCCTGAATTCACCTAATATATATAAAAGAAAAAACGCTTACTCAATGTTTTTTAACATTAAATAAGCGTTTTAGAATTAATTAACGGTATTCTTGAGCTCTTAGTTCTCAGGAATTACTCTTTCGTTTACGAAATCTGACACGCGCTGAGCATACTTTTGGGCAGCAGCCGACTCAGCCTGCGAGTTCTTGAAGGCATTGATACGAGCACGGCTGGCAGCATCCTCATCAACCAGATAGAAGGCCTCCACCTGAATGGTACCGTCGTCGTTCTTCTTCATCACGCTGAAGCTGGGACGCAGCTCACCGCGAATCTCCTGCTCTACCTTTGCCTCATAGGCAGCATAGAACTTATCGAATTCTGCTTCCAGGTTAGCAACATCGTTAGCCATATCAGCCAGCATGCGGCCTTTGACCTGTGCACTAGCGGTAGTAGCATAACGGTTAGCAGCGCTGTTCTGAGCAGCTGTAGCAGCTACGTTGTAAGACTTTGCGCGAGCAAATCCTACGATTTCCATCACCTTACCGTCCTTTTCCTCGAGGGTGGTGAAGTGCTTGGTTAACACACTTTCCAGCGTGCGAGAAGTACCGAATACCTCGTAGCCACGCTTCTTGTAGTCCTTCATCTTAGCTTTTACTTCCTTCTTGACAGCCTTGCTCTGTGCATTAACAGTAGCGGGCATGGTGAGGCAGAATGCCATCAGAATCATTACTAATTTCTTCATAATCTTTAAAGTTTTAAGTAATACAAAAATTGTTTTCTTTTCACGTTAATCGAAGTTTCCTCCGTATATAAGTCCGTAGTACGGATCATCTTTTGCAAAGTTGCCGTTGATGTTCGAGTCGCGGTGGGGTTGCCATGTGCGCACCTTGATGCAGGGCTGATCTACCTCGTTCAGGTCGACCATCAGGAACAGATAGCCGGTGTCACCATACGACGACGAGTAGTAGTCCTGATGTATCAGGATGCCAAACGTGTCGCCGCCCTTACCCATCTTCTTCACCTCGTTGTCGGTAAAGCGGATGTTGATGAACTGGTTGCTCTTGAAGCTCTTCTCCAGGTTATTCAGATAGGTGTTCTTATCCATTCTGGTGTATTTCACCAGCTTGTTGTCGATATACTTGGCATTCTCGCCGCCCTTCTTGGCCTGCTTTGTCATGTGACCAACGATGATGATGGCGTCGTCGTCGAAGATGCTGCGGATATACTCCAAGCGCTTCAGGGCGAATGCCGTCTTGTAGTTCTCGAGGAAGGTGGCAATGACCATACGCACTGAGTCGTTCCATGCTGCTGCGTCGCGGTTGAAGATGTCGTCGCGGGCAGCCTTGTCGAGTCCGAAGGCTACCGACTCAATCTTCTGTTCCTTATTAAATGTAAAGGTGACGTCCTCCACGAAGGCGCGGTTGTTGTTCTTGAAGGTGAAGCGCATAGGTACCGAACGACAGATGGTGCGGTCGCCCAGCTGATAGAACTTCAGCTGTGGGTTACCCATCACCGTAGCGTTACCGTAGTGCACCAGCTTGTCAAACATCTCGAAGCCCTCAGGTGTGAAGTAAGTCTCTACGGCAGCATAGTTCTTGGTCTTGATGGCGCTGATGACCATATTGACATCCTTGACGAAGTCCTTAGGCTGAGCAACGGCGACAGCATGCGTAGCCACACTCATGTTCTGAACAGCCATCTGCATGGTAGCCAATGCCTGCTTCTGTTCCGACTTCTTGCCAGCCTGAATGGTCGTGGTGGCTTCCTTATAAGGTACGCTCTTGAAGATATGCATCACCTTCTCCAGCTCCTGGTCCAGGCGCATCTGACCTTTAAACTCGTATTCGTACTGCAACTGCAACTTGTCCGTCGAGGTGCCGGGCAGCATCTCTACCTGCATCATGCCGTCCTTGGCCGAATAGATGTTACTCCACTCGCGACCGTCCCAATAGTGGAAGTCGAGACTGGTGACGGGCTTGTCCTTATAGGTGAAGAGCAGACTGATTTCCTGTCCGTCAATCTTCGTTATCTCACTCTTAATCTGGCTCATAACGGTGCGGATCTGCTCAGGAATCCACATGGTAAGCGGGAACTTCATGCCGTCGATGCTCATCTTCACGCTGCTGGCATTAGGCATACTCTTCAGCAGACACGATGCCCAGTAGTAGCTGCGCAGGGCAGCATCAATACGTCCCACCTTTTCAGCGTTCATGGCTGAGTAGACGTAGCTCATGATGAGCTCTTCGCGCTCCTTGAAAGCCTTGTCCAACTCAGAACGCTTCACGTAGCGGACAACGACAGCCTGCGGTGCCTCGCTGATAATGATGTTCTGCGTATTCTTCAGCGTTCCCTGAGAGAAAGTACGCACCACGTTCTGCACCGTCGAGTGCGAGTCGTTACCCTCGTTGGTGTTTACCTCGCGTTCGTCGATGGTGAAGTCGCTCTCAATCTGCACAGATATCTTACTCATCAGATCAGAGAGCGCCCCTTGGTCGGCTTCCTTCACATTCTCACCGTATCCCTGTCCCCACAGATAGTTGGGGTCAGCCTTAATGGCCTCCGCTTGCTCGTTCACCTGAGCCATAGCCCAGAGTGGAGCAACCATCAGCATGCACAATAGTAGTTTTCTCATATACCTTATTTATATATATAGACGTTTCAAAACCTAAAAAGTTTACTTAATAATCACTTTTCGTCCGTTTCGGATGTATACACCTTTCTGTGTAGGCTTCAGCTGCAGCTTCTGGCCATTCAGGTCGTACCAAGCTCCCTCGCCTTTGGAGAGGGATGGGGTGAGGCTTTCAATGCCTGTCGTCTCGCCGTTGCCTACCTGGTTGATTGGTACGAAGCGCGGAGCAGGGCTGTTGGCGTTATTGTGGATGGTGTATGCCTCGAAGGGACGTATCTCACGATAGTCACGCTCGAAGACGCTACCCTCCAGATACTGACCACGAACCTCGCCTACATTGAGAGCGTAGTAGCGTGACGAACGGGCCAGACGCTGCATCGTCGATGCCATCATGATGGTCGAATCGGCCAGTGCCAGTGTGCGAGTCTCTGTGACGGGTACGGTGACGTTAGCTGACGAGAAGGTAACACGACCAGGCAGGTTGTATTCCTCTGGATATTCCGTGCTGTTTGGCATAGCGATGATATAAGGTACGTTAGCCTCCATCTTGTCAGCCGGTACCAGTCCGTTGCTGCTCAGACGGCGTAACCAGAAGTGCTTGTTGTTGTCGCCTCTGCTGAAGGGCGATATCAGGCCACTATTCTCGTGAGTGATGGTCTGCACGTCGAAGGGTAGGGCGATGCCTTCCCATCCGCGGCTCACACCAACCATTGTCTCCTGGCGGAACTCACGGGTATAGCTGATAGCCTCGGCCGTAAAGGCTTGCGGACAGTAGAAGTTGCCGTTGGCGGCATTTTCCAGTATAATGGTCTTAGCCACTCCGTTCACCACGATGTTCTGTATGTTTTCAGGAGCCAGACTGGCCTCGTTCACGTATACCAGCAGGTTCGGATTGTTGATTACAGCCACATCCTCATACTTCAGAGCCACTGCCGGATTCCATACGATAGCTGCCAGCTCGCTGTCGGCAAAGGCATTCTGAGCCACGCTTGTCACCTGGAAGTCGATATCGTTGTAGTGAACATCCTTAGCTACGGTAATGGCATTCGCATAGTGATATGGATATGTCAACAGACTAATCAACTCAACCTGCGTAGAGTCTACGGCATGATAACTGACGCCGTCGATGGTGAAGCCGCGACGCATATTATCCAGCTCTTTAGCCATACTTTCCATCATATACAGGTAGTCCATTAACTGAGTGTCGTCGATATGCTCCTGTTTAGCCCGTTCGTGGAGGTAGGCTACTATGTCTTCCAGTTGATATTTTGTTTTGTCTACCATATCCAGAGGCACATTCGGGTCGCCTGTGCATTCCTTACAGATCATCCAACCCATTTCGTAGACGCTAGGTATATATCTCCATCCGTCGTAGAAGTAATCGAATACTGCAGGCTTTGAGTCCATCATACCTTCTTTTACAGCGACAGCCTTGATGGTGACGCCTCTCTCTACTCTGAGAGGATCAACATAGCGGGTACGCATCTGGTTGGCAGTATCAGAAATGACGGGACCAAACAGCACATTATCAATATAATAAGTGTCGGCCAAAGCACCAAAGTTCAGTACAAACTGATTGGTGCTGTCGTTCGCTATCTTCACCGTTGCCTCATAGTCGGCCCAATCCTTGCCGATGGTCAGCGTATCCATAGCACTAAGCGAGTTGGCTACCGTGTCGTTGTAGCAGTAGAACTGCATCTGTCCGTTACCCGACTCCGAGCGAGCCTTGAAACGGATAGTATAGTAATCGCCCTTTTTCAGGAACTGGTCGAACGTATAATAAGCCTGAGCCGACTGGAACGTATCATCCTTCTTGCTCGCCAACTTCAGGCAGTAAGAGTCGTTATGACTTCCACGAACCACCTCGTGCGACTCATTATCACCTCTTACCTTCCAATGGCTGTAGCTCGACAGATAGCCGTCGCCGAAGTCCGTATCGTTCTCCTGCAGCATTCTGCCATTCATCGTGTAGTAAATCTCAGCCCCATCAGTCTCCGTCATCATCCTCAGGTCATCACCATTGAAGTAGCTAATCTCGAAGGTCGGCGTCTTGACGGTGTCAGGAATTTCTATAGCATATTCATTCTTTAGTGCTAAGATGTCCTGCTGAGAAAGAGCATAATTATAGAAACGGATATCATCAAACTCGAATCCTGCATCCAAGTCATTCCAATCCCATGCCTGATTTCCACCGAGGCAAATGTATTTTAATTGATACCCATCACTAAACAGTCCCCGCTGCGAGTTTTCCTTTCCATTTTCGGAAATACTAGCATCCCACTCGTTCTTCAGTTCGCCATCAAAATAGACCTTGGCGTTTTCTCCATCGAGCACAACAGTGTATAAGTGCCATTTCTTGTCGGCCAGCCAGTCATTATTGCCATTATATAAGGTATTTGCTCCCTTCAAATTCTGAGCGTCTGTATAATCGCACCAACCATTGCAGTTCACTTGCAGAATACCTCTATATTGACATGCCCACATGGGATAGGTATTAATACCGTTAGAGGGAGCCCCTGTATATGCGGTCAAAAGAGGTGACCAACTGTAATTATCTGATTCGCCAGCATTTGAAGCGTTAACCCAAACAGACATTGTTAGCTGTTGAGTCTCGGCAGAGTGAGACAACAGATCCTCAGGAAGCAATAAATAGTTTTGACGTTTTGAAGAACCAGCAAAATTCCTGAATATCATACCATGCTCATCACCTTTGTCAACAAAGGATCCTTCTCCGATGATAGTGAGACCTTCTGCCGTATCGAATTTGTTTTGATAGTACATCTCACGTGAAATCGCATTCTTATCCGTGAAGTAGCCTGGATTATCCGTGCCTCCGTCGATGTGGGCATAAGCATGATCTATATGGCTTGAATTGTACGTTGTACCAGCTCCACCAACGAGGCTTGTACAATCTCTAAACATATAATCGCCATAGGTAACACTTGCTGTACTCCATTCATTACTAGTATAGATTGTTGTTAGCCCAGGATTAAATTGGAACATTCTTGCCATGTTCGTTACCTTATCCGTCTTGAAAACACTTAAATCCAAGCTTGTCAAACCAGAGCATTCATTAAACATTTCGCTCATTCTTGTCACATTTTGTGTGTTGAAGTGCGTCACGTCCAGACTCGTCAGGCTGGTGCATCCTGAGAACATACCGCTCATGTCCGTCACTTTAGCCGTATTGAGGTTGCTTACATCAAGGCTCGTCAAACCAGAACATCTCCAAAACATGCAATACATGTCCGTTACGTTGGCTGTATTAAAGCCACTCACATCAATGCTCGTTAGACTGGAACATCTTGCAAATATACAATACATGTCCGTCACATTTGCTGTATTAAAGCTACTAAGGTCAAGACTCGTCAGACTGGTACAGCTAGAAAACATGTATCTCATGTTCGTCACGTTGTCTGTCTTAAGGTTTTCCATGCCTGTAATACTAGTCAGAGAAGAACATTTCTGGAACCAGTAAGCAGTGCTTGTGGGGTGGTAGTTGGCAAACGAAGCATCGATGACAGCAGACGTGGCTGTACTATATGCTGAGATGGAATCGTTAGCTAAAAATTCATTATTAATATCCATACCTCCGCGTGCCGACTTCTGGTTATCGTAGTAGAAAGTTACTGTCAGGCCATCTTCACTCAGCACAGCATACGGCTCAGCCGCAGAATCTTCTGCCCAAACCTTGGTTGGCATGAGGATTGCGAGCATAACTAGTAATAAAGGTAGTAGTCTCTTCATATCTTTGTTAGTTTTCGTTTCTTGCTTTAAATACATATTTCGTTGCAAAGATAACATAAATCGGGGAAAGTACAAAAGAAAATGCTAATTTTTTTTAATTTCCTAGCCGATGGCCGTTCGTCAGCTGCCGGCTAAATGGTAGAAAGGTGCCTTCGGAGCGGTTGAAAGGTGCCGACTAACGGGTTGAAAGGTACGGGGTAAAGTTCGTTCGTCGTCGATGAACGTTGATTCAACGTCGATGAACGAGAATTCACCGACGATGAACGAGAATTCAACGTCGGTGAATTAACTTTTGGGAACTAGCCTGTTACTTTACGATAGTTTTACGGCCATTCAGGATGTAAACACCCTTCTGCGTAGGCTTCTGCTGCAGGCGGCGACCGTCGATGGTGTACCACTTATCGCTTCTTCCATCAGACATCTGCCATCTGACCTCTTCAATGCCCGTCGTACCGCTATTGATGTCGCCAATGCTGATATAGCGTGGCGCAGGACGCTGGCCATCCTCGTGGTAGGTGTACGCCTCGAACGGACGAACGGTGCGATAGTTGGCCTCGAAGATGCTGCCCTCCTTGTGCTCGCCACGCTGTTCGAGCACGTTCAGCGCATAGATATGATTATTAGCAGTCTGAGCGGAGAATGTAGGCACAAACATCACCATACCAACGTTGGGGATATTGGTCTGTGCATAGCTGGGCTCCGTATTTGGCACCCTGACATTCTGCGACGAGAAGGTGACGAGACCGTTCTGATTATACTCGGCAGGATACTCCTCGCTATTTGGCATCGAGATGAGGTAAGGCGTGTTAGGCAGAATCTGCGTAGCTGCACTCAGACCTGTCGTCGCACCATCCATCGCAATCTGGCGCAACCAGAAGTGCTTGTCGCTGGAGGTATTGCCAAACGGCGCTAACAGTCCGTTCTTCTCGTGCATGATGGTCTGTACCTGGAACGGCAGCGCTATCGTCTCCCATCCTCGGCTGACGCCCACCTCCGTCTGCTGGCGGAAGTTGCGTGTGTAGCTAATCATCTCGGCTGTAAACTCCTGCGGACAGTAGAAGTTGTTGTTGCCGCTCTCCACATCCGTCAGCATGATGTTCTTTGCCATATAGCCTGTGCTGTCGTTACCAATCACGACGTTGTCGCGATTCGATGGTGCCAGCGAAGCATCGGCGACATAAACCAGCATATTCGGATTGTCCAGTCCCTGCAGGTCGCTGTTAGTCAGCGGCGTTCCCTTAGCCCAAACAACAGCCGTAATCGTCTTCGCCACCTCTTCCGTACCACCAGCAGCACTCAGCGCATCAGCCATCGTCGTCTCGCCACGAACGGTCAGCACGCCGTTGTAGTCGAAGGTGTAGTCAATTGTTGCATCCATCTCCACGATGTTCTGGAATTGCTTCCAACCGTCAGCAGCCTCATAACGAGTCTTGGTGCCATATGGTACATAGAGCGTGCCTTCTGTCAATGTGATATCTCCAAACACATTATCACTAATGGATAATGGTTCAGGCCAATATACAGTAACCGATTTAAGTTGACTACAATAACTGAAGCGACCAATTTGGCTTACATTCTTTGGAATAACTATGGCCTGAAGATTCGAAACATATATGAAAGCGCTATAAGAAATAGTAGATACACTTTCTGGAATTTCGAATTTTTCATCAGGACGTCCACCAGGATAAATACAAAGCCGTGTTAAATCCTTGTTATAGAGGATGCCATCAACGGAGGCATATGCAGGATTGTTTTGGTCCACAATAATTTCCTTTAGGCTTGTACAGCCACTAAACACATCACCTGCCATTGAAGTTACACTTGCTGGAACAAATACTGAAGTCAGACTGTTACAACCTTCGAAATTTTCACTTTCTATCAGTTCAACAGTTTCTGGTATTTCGATACTCTTTAACTGTCTACAGTATCTGAAAGCCCCAGTCTCAAAGCGTGTAACGCCATTCGGAATGATAACAGTAGACAGACTGCTGCTGTAGAAAGCACATCCTCCAATAACTGTTACTGAACTTGGAACGGTGTAGGATTCTTCATTCCTTAGTCTTGGATAACACATGATTGTTGTAAGATCCTTGTTGAACAGAACGCCATCTACAGAAGTGTAATACTGATTAGCAGGATCTACATAAATATTGCTGAAACATCCATACAAACCTGCATAACTAATTGATGTCACACCGGCTGGAATGGTGATTTCCTGAATTCTGCAATTGTAGAATGCTTCTCTTTCGATGGACTCTATTGAGTTTGGCAATATGATAGAGGTGAGACCATTACAATCCATAAACTCATTTTGTCCAATGACTTTTACACTTGTGAAATACTGGAATTCGTCGAACGAAGTGATGTCTTTATCCCTATTAAATACGCCGCCAAGACTGGTAACAGAAGCTGCCTCGGCCTTGCTCAGTTCACCATCGCCATCAGTATCCCAATTAGCCACACATATTACTTTCACCTTAGCATCAGCAAACTGAATAATGTCGCTGTCGTCGGTTGGGGCATTCATCTCAACGATATTCTGGAACTTGCGCCAACCATTGGCACTTTCGTAAAGAGCCTTGGAACCATAGGGCACTCTCAGTTCACAGTTTACGCTGTCAATATCAGTAAACTGTAGTAATGCACCATTGTCGAGAACCAGTGTTGGTGGCTGGTTACGATTAACCGTCAGCGACCTCAGGTTGCCACATCTAACCAGTACAGACTCTCCTAACATATCCACCGTTGAGGGTAATTCTAAGGACTGCAGCCTTGTCAGGGTATAGCAGCTAAGCGGAGCCAGTCCGTTCACAGTCAGAGTTCTGCCGTCAGCAGTAACAGATTCTGGTATTGTCAACGATTCTACATAAGTACCGTTGTCCAACCATGTTACCCAGGCATTACCGCCACTACGCACCGTATATGTTACGCCATCAAGGGTCACCTCATCAGAGCTGGTATCTCCTACAACGGTGAATTTGCGTGTAACAAGCCAATTACTTTCACGGTTGCTAGGACTGGCTATTGGGCTATCCTCCGTATCTGTACTCCAGGTACCATCAGCGTTGCGCTTGGAAAGTTCATCATAATATCCCATATAAGAGAAATGACTAAGCAAGGGCTGTCCGTTCTCAACGCCCCTGAAATAAGAGAACCATCCCCAGTTGGCGTCAGTAAATACAGTTTCTTTTGTGAATGACGGCTGTTCAATCGGGGATATGTAGACATAGCCGTCCATAGAATAATCTCGTGCATCTGTCTTTGAATTTGCGAACACGTACATCTTGTTGTTCTCAACATCAATCATCATACATTGCGTCATTGCATTGCTGAAAAGATTCTGCTCGCAGTATATAGCCCCGTCGTCCACCACCGTTGTCGTGGTATCTGTACCACTGATGATGTCCAAGGTCAGGCGTGTGCGATACATGTTCCATCCATCTGCATTTGTACGGAAGTCATTCTTGTTACTAGCCTTATAGAGTCTGTATTCCTTTCCTCCCACTTGTAGCCACTGCACCAGTTTTCTATCCTGATCAAAAGTACCTCCAATCGGCAGAATATTCTGGAACTGGCTCCAGGCTGGGGTGTTGCGGTATGCCACAATGCTGGATTCAGGAACGTAGAGAGTAGCCTTCGTGTAGTCCTCTTCCCAGAATACATTGCTATTGATTTCGAACGGAGTCTCTACCTCGCAGATAATCTCCTTGGGAGCTGCTGATGTATAGTAGCTCGAATTGAACGCATATTCCTCAATGCTCCTTACGGAGGCAGGAATCGTGATGCTAGTCCATTCTAACCAATAGAAGGCATTCTCACCTATTGCTTCAATGCTACTCGGAATAGTAGAAGTCTTGCAAGCCTGTATCAGCTTGTTGGTTGCTGTCTCGACGATAGCATTGCAATTGTCGCGCGAATCATAGACTCTGTTGTTAGGGTCTACCTCAATACGCTCCAGTGCATAAATCATGAAGGCTTCTTTACCAATGCTGATAACAGACGCTGGAATCATAATCGACTTCAATTGAATGTTGCCAGAGAAAGCATATTCCTCAATAGTGGTTATCGTATTAGGAATAGTGAACTCCGTGAAGCCTGTTTCTTGGAACGCCTGTGAACCAATAGTGGTTACAGAAGAAGGGAATACGATAGATTTCAGATTGCTGCAGAGTGTGAATTCGCCACCACGGATAGCTGTTACGCCAGTAAAGTATTGGAACTCATCGAAAGAAGTGATTTCCTGGTTATCACTAAACACACCGCCCAGAGTGGTAACTGCAGCAGCCTCGTTCATGCTCAATTCCCCATCACCGTTGGTATCCCAGTTCTGCACGCAAATAGCCTTGACGGCAGCATCAGCAAACTGGATGATATCGCTGTCGTCGGCTGGCGCATTCTTATCGGTGAAGTAACCTGGATTAGATGAGCCGCCATCGATGTGGGCGTAGGTAGCATCTGTATGATTTTCGTCATAGGAAGTGCCTTTTCCACCAACAAGGTTTGAACAGCCTGTAAACATATCTCCTCCATCAAACACTTCTGCTGTGGACCAGTTGTTTCCTACGAAAATTGTTGTTAGTTCTTGACATGCAGCAAACATGCCGCCCATGGAATATACCTTTGCGGTATTGAAAGTACTTAAATCTAGAACCTTGAGAGAATGGCAACTTTCAAACATCTGACTCATATGTGTGACTACCGCAGTATTGAAAGAGCTTAAGTCTAGACTCGTTAGACTTGGACAGACGTGGAACATATTACTCATGTTCGTCACATTCTTTGTGTTCAGCCATTGCAAGCCATCAATATTCTTCAAATTGGAGAATCCCATAAACCAATATTCTGTGCTGGTAATCGTAGTGTCGTTGATAACAGCGGAATCAAAGATAACGTTCTCTATACGCTCACTCATCTCATGCCAAGGACGCTCTTCTGCACTGGAGAACGGGCCAACGCTCATTCCACCGCGCTCTGCCTTCTTCGTATCGTAGTAGAAGGTGAGAACCATAGGCTGTGCTGTTACTGCACGATGGCTGGCAGGAGATGCCGTATTATCATTTGTGTTAGTCGAATTAGCCTCGCTCAGCACAGCGTAAGTTTCAGGCTGATCAGAACTGCCAAGGGCCTCTATGTGTTGGAAAAGGTTCCAAGGTGAGGTCATATTATATGACTGAATACCAACAGCAGGAACATAGAGGGTCGCTTCTTGGTAGGAGTAATTGTTGAAGATGTTAGATTCTGCATCAATCGCATATTCCCTTTCACAAACGATGGTTGTAAGGTATGAGCTGACATCGAAAGCATACTCGCCAATATGTTCTACAGATGCAGGTATAGTGATAGATGTCAAATTATTCATCCAACGGAATGCTTCTGAATCTATTGAGGTAACATCTTCAGGGATAACAGTATTGTTACAGCCTGTTAACAATGTATTGGTCGAAGTTTCTATCAATGCATTACAATCGTTACGAGAGTCATATACCGGATTGCCAGATTCTACCACCAACTGTTCTAATCCATAATTCAAGAAAGCGGAATGACCGATATTTGTTAAAGTGGAAGGTATTGTTATGGATTTAAGATTCGTTGCATTGAAAGCACTTATGCCAACAGACGTCACAGAATTGGGAATAGACAATGTTTCAAGGCTTGTCCCAATAAATGCCTGTCTTCCAATGGTTGTGACTGAAGAAGGTATCTCAATAGATGTAATTGGACAATCCACAAAGACAGCATTTCCTATCTCTGTGATGGTTTCCGGCAATCTGACAGATGATAACTGGGTACAGCCGCTGAATGCCTCATCGTCTATCTTTTGCAGTCCTGTGAAATATTGCAATTCGTCAAAAGAAGAGATGCTCTGTTTCTTAAAAACACTAGATATAGACGTTACAGCACCCGCCTCACTCATACTGAGTTCACCATCGCCATTCTTGTCCCAATTAGTCACGCATATATCCTTGACTATATTATCGGCAAATTGAATGTTGGTGTCTTCTGCTATGCGATAGAAATCCTTCCAGCCATCAGTAGCCTTATATGCATCAATAGTACCCACGGGTACGTATAGTGTAGCCGTTTGGGTAGAATAGCCAAAAGCATTTTCTCCTAAAGCGAAAGGCTCCTGAATATAAGATGTGACTGTTATTGCACTTGAACTACCAAATGACTCATGCATAATAGTGGTAATATTAGCAGGAATCACGATGTGCTTAAAATAGGTCTCATAGAATGTTCGATCACATAGCTCTGTCACTCCCGCTGGAAGATCATAATTGGTGAGACTGGCACAATCGTGGAAAGCATTATTGCCAATACTGGTCACTGTTGAGGGTGTTGTCACCTCAGTAATATTCTTACAATGTAAGAAAGCATAGTGCCCGATACGAGTTACGGTATATTGTCTGCCTATAGAATCAGTTACTGTTTCTGGAATATTCATTACACCACTTGTCTCTGTATCAATAGCGGCTATCTCATAACCTTTATATATTTCACAGGTCTTGTCTTCCGCACTTAAAACGCGGAACGACATTAATACTCCGTCAACATTCATAGCTGTAAAGGGATCTCCATCCTGAGCTGACGCAGGAGCATTGATGTCAGTGAAGTATCCAGGATTCGAGGTGCCTCCGTCAATGTGGGCATAAGTATAATCTACATGGTCAGAACTATAGACCGTTCCTTTGCCACCCACAAGGGAGGTGCAACCATAGAACATATTGGAAGCATTAGTTGCTGAAGAAACATTCCAATTGGCTCCATAGATAGTTTTCAAATTATAACTGTCGTAGAACAACCCATACATGTTGCTCACATTGGTAATATTAAATCCACTAACATTAATACTAGTTAAACTACGACATTCCCTAAACATACACCACATGTTCTCGACGCTGGAGGTGTTAAATCCACTTACATCTATAGACTCCAAAGAGTGGCACGCGTCGAACATGCCATACATATCAGTTACTTTTGCAGTATTAAATAAACTGACATTTAGATTCTTCAAAGCATGACATGCGGAAAACATGAGTCGTGTGGTTTTTACGTTATCGGTATTAAATCCACTAACATCAAGATCCTCGAGAAGATAGCAACCACTAAACATAAATTGCATATCTTGAACCTTACTCGTATTAAATCCACTAACATCAATACTTGTAAGTTTCTCACAATGATCAAACATGAACTGCATGTCTGTCACGTTTTGTGTCTTAAGATTACGGATACCCGTAATCGTTGTTAGATTGCTAAGTTCAGTGAACCAATTTGCCGTACTTGTCAGTGTTGTCTCATTTGCAAACGACTCATCAAAAACAACAGTTGTTATATTTTCTCTAGCCGTGTGCCAACCTCGATATTCAGAATAAGTAAACGGACCAACTCCCATACCATTACGTTCTTCCTTTCTCTTGTCGTAGTAGAACGTTAGCGTGGTATTGTCTGAGCTAAGAACAGCATAAGGAACAGGTGTGTCCTTATTCGTGAAGTATCCAGGATTCGAGGTGCCTCCGTCAATGTGGGCGTAGGTGGCATCAATATGTCCTGTATTAAAAGATGTTCCTGCACCGCCCGCAAGTGAGGTGCAACCATCAAACATGTTGTCACTATTTGTGACAGCAGCAGTAGACCAAAGACTACTGACATAAATGGTAGACAATTGATGGTTGCCCGCAAACATATATCCCATATTCGTAACGTTGGCAGTATTGAAACTGCTCAAGTCTAACGAAGTAAACTCATAACAGCTGATGAACATCGATGCCATCGTCGTAACGTTAGCAGTATTGAAATTGCTAACATCTACAGAGGCCAACTTGTAGCAACTTTGGAACATATTGCTCATATCTGTAACATTGGCCGTGTTGAAATGAGACACATCGATTGAGGGTATCTCATTACAATCGGCAAACATACAAGTCATGTTGGTCACATTAGCTGTATTGAAACCACTTACATCTAGCGTTGTCAGTTTCTTACAATCACAGAAAAGGTAAGACATGTCTGTAACGTTATGGGTGTCGAACTGAGTCACATCTAACGTTGTCACTTCATGACACTCATAAAACATCCAAGACATATCGGTTACATTTTGAGTCTTGAAGCCGCTTACGTCAAGACTTGTAAGGCTACGACACCCATAGAACATTCCAGACATATTTGTTACGTTGTCTGTCTTCAGATTGCTGATGCCTGTAATGGATCTCAGGTTATGACAATACCAAAACCAGTCTGCTGTACTGGTAAGCGTGGTGCAACTGCCAAATGAGTCGTCGAACACGACAGAAGTTATATCCTCACGCTGCTCATTCCAAGGTCTATCAGCAGCATCAAACGGCACGATTAGCATACCTTCTCGTGCTACCCTTTGGTCATCATAGTAAAACGTAAGAATTTTGCCACCTGATACATCGTTACTCAGCACAGCATAGGGTTCTGAAGATTGCGCCCACGACACAGAAGGCATCAGAATGGTCAATAGCCATAATATGGCTAGTAATAATTTCTTCATAAAGTTCTCGTTTTAGTAATTGAAAGCATTGTGTCGTCCTCTGCGCTGAGAGGATGACACAAATGCTTGATATAATGGTAATGAATTAGCGCCTTGGGGCGAGCGTCGGATCTGGGTTGTCACTCTCGCCTGGCTCATGCTGCGATGAAGAGGTGGTGATAGTGACGACATTAGGACTGTAGACGCGTCCCAGTGTGGTGCCCAGAACATAGGCACGGACATAGTAGGTGGTTGAAGGCTGCAGATTATCCAACGTAGCCATTACGTTGCCTCCAAATCCGCCACGACCTACGGTGACCGTCTCGGCATTTTCGCGAGTAGGAACCTGCTCGGTAGGACTAAACACGAGACCATAGTCGACAACTTCCTCGTCGGAAACGAAGCTGAAGCGGAACTCTGCGGAAGTGTTAGCCACATACATCGACGTCAGGTCACCAACCGTCAAGACTGACTGCTGAGAGCCATTGGCAGCCTGTTCAACAAGCACAACGGCCTGCTGAGGATTCTTGGAACCTGCAATAATGATAATGGCAGTCAGGCGGTCGCGAGTGGTATTGTTGGCATCACAGCGGACGCGCAGCATACTGTTACCAACGCCTGATCCTATACGAATGGCACCCGTAGAGTCACGGCTCTCTTCCAGATGTAGCCAAGTGCATGACGAAGGAATATAGGCTTGCCACTCAGCATTACTTTCTACCATGAACTCTTGGGAACCGCCTTCATAGTTGAAGCGGCTTAGCTGCTCAGGAGCATGGAGGAAGATTTGGCCTGTGATACCTTCCTGTGTCACAGTGAACTCAGCACTGCTGTTGCCGTATAATACTGCCAGCGTAGCACTGCGCTGAGCATCGGTTGCAGAATTATCTACAGAAATCTGAATGGTAGTAACACCAGAGGTACCAGAGGTCTTATCGAGATGCAACCAGCTGATGCCTGCAGGCACCTGAATAGTCCACGATGTATTGCTGGTTATGGTCAGCAATTGGGCACCCTCAGGTACAGCACTAAATGTGAAGGTACCTTTTGAGAGGTTCATACCGTCGCCGGAACCAGTCTGACGAATGGTTACTTTCTGTTTCAAACCGCCATCTGATACCAGTACGAATGTTGCGGTACGATCGGCCTTGGTTGTGTTCTGGTCAGTACTAACCACTAGGGTTCCGTCACCGATTCCCTCACGTGGTTGAACGGTCAGGCTATTCCCAAAGTCACCAGCATCCAAATCCTGAACTCTCCAGTGGCAGTCAGCAGACACAGCCACTGAGGTGGTCTCATCGTTAGATCGGATCTCGATATCGCCACCGAGTACTCTCAGGCGCTCTTTGGCGGGCTTGGCTGTGGTTTCGTCATCCGACTTACAGGCCACGAGTCCTGCCATGATAGGCAGTGCAGCCAATATTGCGATTATATTCTTTGTCTTCATATCGTTTCTATATTATATAATAAGGTGTAGATTAGAAATTAAAGATGGCACCGACGGTCACCATGAAGCCTCCTGCAGTGATGTCGCTATTGTCTGCGATACGAGTGAAGTTGTCATCCTTGCTCATTGCAATGGAGAAAGCAGGGTTCGCAAATACGTAGACACGCTCAATGGGGGCCCATAACAGTTTGGCACCGAGAGATATGCAATTGGCTGAGGCTCCGTCGCCATAGGTGTTAGTACCATCGGCAACAGTGCCTGAAAGGCGCTCAATCTCATAACCAAGCTGTGGGGTAATGCCCAAGCGCTCTGTCAATTCAAACTGATAACCTAATTTAGCTGCAAAAGTGGAGCGCTTATAGGTCATTGAACTTAAGTAAGTGTCGTTGCCATCGGTAGAATACCAGGGTACTTCGTCGGATTTGTTCAGACCAAAGGTATAGCTTAGCTGCAGGTCGAAATTCTTGTAGGTAGCACCTGCCAATGCAGTGATGCCGCCCAAAGAACGCATGGTGTAGCCTGCACCGAAGTAGAATGTCTTCGGCTTGATATAGCGTATCTTATCCATTGTGACGGTATCGCGTGTGGTCTCATTATGCTTCACGGTATATTCCAGTCCGCTCTTGGATATATAGCCTTTGCGGCTAAGCGCGATCTGATAGGTACCTACAGGTAGAGTATGTACCTCGGCGAGGTCGATGGGATCCTCTCCGTTGAGAATAGCCTTGGCATCACGTGGACGAGTGTAGATGTTCAGACGACCGGTGTGTGGGGTTGGAGCTGCAGCCTTCACGTTGTTCTGCTTCTGAGCAACAACGGTGAAAGAGGTCTTCTCAGGATCGCAGTCAGCCTTTTGGGTCTCAACGATATAGGTACCCTCACGTAACTGAGTCTGCCAGATACCGTTACCCATATTCTTGCCTTCAAACCAGATGTCGGCCTTATTGTCGACGGTTACTGTCACATCACCGAAGTGGTCGCTCATGTCACGCTGTTCCACATTAATCATCTTGGCTGTCTTGGCATCGTCGCTGGTGGTGATGTATACCTCCATCTCACCTTCATAACGGTCTTTCTTGGCGGCAATCACGTGCTTACCATAGTTCAGATACTTATTATAAATAGGTGCTTCGCCCACGTTCTCGTTATCGATATAGATTTGAGAACCAGCAACCTGTGAGGTAATATTGGCGTAACGACCGGTACCGATATCAATCAGCATCTCGTAAGTACGGGCACCCTCAACAGGAATAGGGTAGAAGAAGTCGCGCATCACACCAAAGGCAGGATGCTGTACGATGAGCTTCTGGGCACGGCGTGGCACGTAGAGCCAGATTTCTCCGGCGTGCTCTTCTGTTGCAACAATACCCAGCGATCCACCATCAAAGGTGAAGCCACGCTCTGGTGTCTGAATCTTGATCAGTGCGGCACGTTCACCGTTTTGGTCCATTTTCTCAGTTCCACGTGTGTTGGCTGTCAGGTCGTTTTCCAACAGTTTGAATTCCACAACCTTCATGCCTTGGGCCATAGCCTGCACTGTGAAGGCAAGGACAATGGCGGTAAGTGTCAGTAGTCTTTTCATATTATTTGTTTATTGATTTTTAGAATTAGAGTCATTATCTGCTTTCTTTAGGATGGAGTCGTTGTCAATCTCCTTCACATACATTGAGTCGATGGCTACCTCGCGGGTTACGGTAGCAGGATCGCTGACTCGGCGTGTAACCACCTGTCCAGAACCTTTCACCTGTGCAATCACGTAGTCGAAATACTGGCTTGTCAGTTTCAATACGCTATTCCGGCGATCAGCCATCATACTCTCTAGCTTGCCTTTGCCGGGTTGGCGAAGAGTATACTGTTTACGGCTGTCAGTATCTATCAGTTCCAGAGTGGCCCCGTAAGGTATATTGATAACGTCGCTGGCAGAAAGATTCTCGCGTAGTTTCAGGGGAGCCTTCTTGCCTGTAGGCATCACCAGTTCAGGCTTGCCAGATACAGCGTAAACAACGTAGTGCTGAGCCTCGGCAGCTATGAAAACTGCTATAGCGGCAAACAGCAACATGAATAGTCTTTTGTTCATATTGTTCAGTTTTTGCGTTTTGTCTAAACTTGCTTAGGCAACAGGATCAGTGTTGTTTCCTGACCCTTACACATCGGCATAGTCTCGCCTACACGGCATCCGATGTATGTAGGATCACAAACCACAAACTTACGTCCGTCGTGCATGTAATAGTCGCCAGCCACATCGTCAGTGAAGTTGACGGCCATAGCCAAGTGACCAGGATAGTAAACCAATACAACATCCAGTCCAACAATCTCGCGAACGAGGTGGGAAAGCAGAATACTGCGGTCCTCACAGTCGCAGTGGCTGTAGAACAAAGTCTCCTCACCAAAGAAGGCACGGTCGCCACCCCAGATATCCTCGTCGTAGCGGTAGAGGAAGCAGTTGGCGCTCTGAGTGTCATATTCACCTTTCAAGTCGATGGATCCGTGTAGCCACCACAGCAGTTCCTGAACAGCTTCCAATTGTGATTTGCCCTGAAGTTTTTCCTTCATAGCAGGATACAGTTGGTCGCGAATACCCTGTTCCAATGGGGTGTTGGCATACATTGCCCAACGTGTCATGAAGTTGTTGTTGACAGTAGAGGCGGGATAGGTGTTGTAGAAATCAATATAGTTCTTGTTTGACTTGATAGTAAACGAGAAACTTGGATTCTTTATAGATGTGATAGTGCGCTCGCCAACAGGATTCATAGCTAACTGCTGGACGGCTGACATCTGGAGAGACAGAGAACTCTCTTTCGGGAATGCGGCCTCACAGATACGGAGCTTCTCAGGATTACGTCCGTCTAGCATGAAATACCAGTCGCCACCCAGTGAGAAGAAAGGCTTGTTGTAGACGAAATGGCGGGTGGCAGTAAGCATGAAGAGATGGCTGCCATCGTGAGCCAGACGCATCTTATAGCCTGATTGAGAATAGAGGAACGCCTGTACAAGAGCACCCTCGTTGCTGTCTGGACCATAGAACTTATTGGTCAGTGCTAAAAGCATCTGGTAATATGCCCAGTCGGAGAGTTGATGGTTCTTACGCTCTTGGAGACAATCGTAAAGCATATTTTCAAACTGTGACTCAGAGAAATTATTGATGGCATCAGCAATCGTCTCAGGCTGAAGATCGCGAAGCTTGAACTTACAATCCTTGCCAAAACGGACCTTGCACTCAGTACCAAAGACAGTGAATGGCTGATACTCGTTGGCAAAGCTCTGGAAAGTTCTGGCCTCTACCTGAGGCTTGGTCTCAGGAATAGGTGCTGGAGCAGGAATAACCTCTTTGACAGGCAGCACATCTGTAGTCAGAGGAGCTGGTTTCGGTTGGGGCTTTTCCTGAGGCTTTTGCTTCTCGGCAACAGGCTTCTCTTCTTTAGCATCATCCTTCTTTTTCTTACGCCTGAACAATTTGCTGAAGAAAGAGGCGGTCTGCTCTTCTGCTCCTGGAGCAAGCATCGGCTCAATCTCCTTCTCCTGTGGCATAGGTACGCCAGGAGCGGCAACCATGCTCTTCCAACGATCGGGGTCGCCAACAAATTCGCAATAGTCCTGGATGATCTTCTTGCGGAAAGTGTTGTAACGATCATACATCTCAGCAACGGCCTTGTCGTGCTTCTTGTTTCCAGTCTTAGTGGGCTGGAAACCCTGTGCTGACACGGAGCCAGCTACAACTGCCATGATTATGGCAGCTATCATTCTCTTAGTTTTCATCGGCTATAATCTTTTTAGTTTTTTTATCTTGGTAATACTTGGTAATAGTGTCATAGAGATTGGTGGCACTCACTGTAAATGCCATAGCTGTCAGAGCTAAAGCAATGTTGAGACTGATGTTGAACTGGCTGAACAGAATAAAACACAGCCACATGAACAGTGCCATGCAACCAAAGCGTACAAAGCCCTTCACCAACACAGAACGTAGTAACACTTTCTTCAGTGGGCTGCGCTTTTGAGCCCAACTGTCGTAACCGTTCATGATGAAGGTGGAAATAAGCATAACGATGAAACAAATAACGAAGGTTAGCCATGTAGGCACTTCCTTTACTTCATTGTGCTTGATGAGAGTTTCTATAGCGTAGGCAAGCAGTTTCACACCGGCAATTTTGCCCTCAGGGGTATAGTGCATATCTGCTTCCTCGGTCATAGCTCCGAAAAGTACGACATGATCGGCTATCAGGTCGCGATACTCTTCAATAGAGTCGGGTGGTACAACCCGGTATTCCATAGGCGAGAAATTGATGCGGATGTCACGGTCGCTCAGTGGTACGGTCTCTTCGCCCGCGTATTCATCGGCAACTTTCTTGATGAGTGATGCCTCTAATTTGCCATCTAGGTAGTGCCCCAAACTGAGTCGGCGCTTCAGTCCGCCATACAGGGCACGTGGCATATTTGTGAATCCTTGTGTAATACTATCTTCGTTAGCAAAGAACGAGCGTACCGTCTGATGATACTCTTTGCCATCCCAGGAATCGTCAATCAGTTTATAGCTGAATACCGTTTTGGGCTGTGAATAAGCCACATCCTTAATCATGACATCGCCTAATGAGTCTTCGCGAAGTCCTTCGAAAACAACGTCAACGCCCAAAGCCTTCGGGCCGCACTCGTTTACCTGATGCAATGCCATAGCCAAAGCCCTACGATTAGGCAAATTGGTCATGTCGACAATCGTGGTGATGTTGCTGGTGTCCTTCTTGCCTGTAGCAAGGATGTCGTAATAGAAATCAGTAATGGAATAGTCGGAAACAGCCTTAGATACGGGGTTGAAGATCTTCAAATTCAATGCGACGACAGCATACAATCCCACAATGGCAAATGCCAACAGTGATATGATCGACTGTCGCCAGAGACCATTCAAAAGGCTCTTTTTCCGCCCTTCTTGGTTTAGTTCAGTATGTTCCATAGGCACACTCTTTACCGGTAATTATAGAAGTATACGGTGCAAAGATAAAAAATAAATTTTAAAATAGCAAGCTAAAAGTGAAAAAATATTATAGAAAAGAAAAGACACCCTATAAAAGAGTGTCCTTTCCGTGTGGTTACAACATCTATCGGATAATATATTTCTTACCATTATGGATGTATATTCCTCTTTTTGTAGGTTTGACTGTTAGCTTGCGACCATCCAGCGTGAACCACGTGTTGTCCAGTTGGCGATCTGCCTCAATACCATGAATGCCAGTGTCGTCGCCTGCAAAGGTCTTGAGCTCATATAGTGCAGCCAGTGCCTTACCCGTCTTGTAATGGAATAGCGCAGCATTCCAGTAACCGCTGGTAAAGTTTTTGCTCCAGTCTTCACTTCCATTTTTGAAGACGATATTATTGAGCGTATATTCTGGATACCACCAGAATAGACCATTGACATTGGGGTGCTCCTCAAGTGCTGCTATCAGGTCTGTAGTGAATTTCTGTTGTCCGCTTTCTGATATAGGCCACGTGCTGGAATAGTCGTATTTTTTATCAGAGAGTTGCCATTCGAATCCGTAACCGGTTTCAACAATCATGATTTTCTTGTCAGGGTAAGATGTTTCCAGTTTTGTCAGCGTAGAACCTAGTGTTGCGAGTGTGCCATGATAGTCAGGATAGTAGCTGAGGCCAATGATATCGTATTCCACAGTTGGATATTTTGCCAGCTGTTGGTAGAAGTTCGTGACGTTGTCAGCCTTGCTCATTTCCGTGTGAATCACAATCTGCGCATTTGGACATACTTCTTTACAAGCCTTGATGGCTTGTGACAGATAGAGGGTAAAAGTCTCCCACGTGCCACCATCTTGTCCGCCTCCTCCTGGCCAGATGTGAGCTGTTGGCCATATCATGCCATACGTGATTTCGTTACCTGTCTGTATGAAGTCTGGTGTGGCGTTTGCAGCAACTAGTTGTTGAAGACACTTTTGGGTATAGTCATAGATCATTGCCCCCATGTCTGTTACGCTTAGTGAACTCCATGCCGTTGGTGTGCTGTGTTTGCCTGGGTCTGTCCATGTATCGCTGTAATGGAAATCAAGCATCAACTTAAATCCTGCAGCCTTTATGTCTTTGCATAAAGCAATGACATAATCGAGGTCTTGTATAGCTCCTTCCTTTTTATGCTCTGCACTCGCTTTAGAAGGATCGACAAACAGGCGTACCCGCATGGCATTCCATCCTTCTTGCTTGAAGAAAGCAAGCGGTTCCACCTCTGTTCCGTTTTTGTCTTTGTATATGGCTCCCTCATCTTGAAATTTCTTCAGCATAGAGATATCGCCACCCACATATTTCTGGGCTGTGGTTGCAGTGGCAATGAGGATAGCAATCAGTGTTAGTAAAGTTTTCTTCATATCGTCGTTTGTTTTAGTTTAACATCTTCCTTTTTTCGTCGCCACATTATTTCTTATGGCGGTTTGCCCGCTGCTCACGGTATTTAGCTTTCTGCCGTGCAGAGCCACTACCGTGAGCACCAGTGATGTATTTTTTTTTCTTAGCTTTGGTCTTCACCTTATCCTCTTCCTTCCGAGGACCACCACCGCGGCCAAAATTGATGCCGTTTTCCAGAATATCCTGGAAATCAGATTCTTTACTCATAGATTAATGATGGAATAGACGAACACCTGTAAATGTCATAGCAATGTCATATTTGTCGCACGTCATAATGACATGGTCATCGCGAACAGAACCACCTGCTTGGGCGATGAACTCTACGCCGCTCTTATGAGCGCGTTCGATATTGTCACCAAAGGGGAAGAAAGCATCAGAGCCCAAGGCCACTTTTGTATTCTTGGCAATCCATTCTTTCTTCTCAGCCAGGGTCAGCACCTCTGGCTGATGGGTGAAGAACTGCTGCCAGGCACCATCGCGCAGAACGTCATCGTGCTCATCTTCAGAGATATATACATCGATAGTGTTGTCGCGATCAGCACGTCGGATACCCTCCTTGAAAGGCAGAGCCATCACTTTAGGATGCTGGCGCAACCACCAGATGTCAGCTTTATTGCCGGCTAGGCGGGTGCAGTGGATACGGCTCTGTTGACCAGCGCCGATGCCGATAGCCTGTCCGTCCTTCACGTAACATACAGAGTTCGACTGGGTATATTTTAATGTGATGAGGGCGATGATCAGGTCGCGTTTAGCCTCAGGTGTAAACGTCTTGTTTTGTGTAGGAATATTCTCGAAGAGAGAAGGATCGTCAAGTTTGATTTCATTACGTCCCTGTTCGAATGTGATGCCAAAGCACTGCTTACGCTCAATGGGTTCGGGCTTGTATGACGCGTCAATCTTGATGACGTTATACGTGCCTTTTCGCTTGTCTTTTAGTATTTCGATGGCTTCAGCTGTGAAGTCGGGAGCTATTACACCGTCACTTACCTCACGCTTCAGCAACAGGGCGGTGGTGGCATCGCAGGTGTCGCTCAAAGCTACGAAATCGCCATAGCTCGACATACGGTCAGCACCACGAGCACGGGCATAGGCGCAGGCAATAGCACTCTCGTCTAATCCCTTGATATCATCTACAAAATAGATTTTCTTCAAGGTGTCACTCAGTGGCAAACCTACCGCAGCACCTGCTGGACTGACGTGCTTGAACGAGGCAGCAGCGGGTAGACCTGTGGCCTCTTTCAATTCCTTAACTAACTGCCAAGCATTAAATGCATCAAGGAAATTGATGTATCCAGGTCGACCGTTAATCACTTCAATGGGTAACTCCCCCTCAGTCATAAATATGCGAGAGGGTTTTTGGTTGGGATTGCATCCGTACTTCAGTTGTAATTCTTTCATTTGATTGCGCTTTTTTCCAATTTTGCTGCAAAGGTACGAAAAAAAAGTGTAACTTTGCAAGCGTTATGGAGAAAAAGAGACTTGCACTGCGTAAACTTTTGGAGGCCGTAGAGAAGGAATTGCTACAAAAACCTAATCGCAAGACCTTAGATAGATTGTCACTTTTGGTTGGCTTCCAAGATTGGGACTCCTTCCAAGAAACACTGCATGGAGACCTAGGAGGTGAGACTATTTATGGCGGTCATCATCAGGATAAAAAAGAGACACCCGATCAATGAGTGTCTCTTTTTATGCTGTGCAGGTTTTAGGAGCTTATTCAGCAGCAACAGTATTTGTGCGCTTCTCCTTGATACGTGCGGCCTTACCAGTAAGCTTACGCAGATAGTAAAGCTTAGCGCGACGAACCTTACCAACCTTGTTCACCTCGATAGAGTCGATGTTGGGTGACTCAATGGGGAAGATACGCTCTACACCCACAGTGCCTGACATCTTGCGAACGGTGAAGCGCTTTTTGTCTCCGTGACCACAGATCTTGATGACTACGCCACGATAGAGCTGGATACGCTCCTTTGAACCCTCGATAATTTTGTAAGCGACAGTAATAGTGTCACCAGCCTTAAACTCTGGGAACTTTTTGCCGGTTGCAAATGCTTCTTCAGCAACTTTAATTAAATCCATTGTATTATATAAATAATGTTGTTGTATCGTTCCAACGCAACATAGACGGGCAACACGTGACTTCCCTCCATAGGTTACGCCGAAAAGCGGGTGCAAAGGTACTACTTTTATTTATAATCCACAATTTACTTATAGCGTTTTATGCAACGTTTAACATCTTTTATGATTTGGGTTAATACAAATGGGTTTGTATATGGAATAAATTTCGTATATTTGCGCAATATAGTTTAGATAAACATGAAGAAGGTAATTTCTTTTTTTCTCCTTGCCTCGATGGCCTTGTTAATGTCTTGCAGACAGCACTATGAGGTCGTTGGTATCCAGAGAAGCCGAATTTTGATAGATGCTCGTTATGATGCTCAACCTGATATGAAGGCTATTGATTTCTTGAAACCCTACAAACACGTCGTTGACAGCGTAATGGGACCAGTTGTAGGTCGCTCGGCCAAATATATGACAGCTCAACGTCCAGAGGGTACGCTCTCTAACCTGCTGCCTGATATATTAGTGTGGGCAGCAAAGGATTATCAGGAACATCCTGACTTTGCATTGTATAATATGGGCGGTGTGCGAGCTGATCTGCCGAAAGGAGATGTGACGTTTGGTGATATCCTTGACGTGGCTCCTTTTGAGAATAAGATTACTTTTGCAACCATGACGGGAACAGATGTGCTATTATTGTTTAGTGAAATGGCAAGTGTAGGTGGCGAGGGCGTGAGTCATAGTGTTCGACTTGTGATTAGCAAAGATGGGAAGTTGTTGAGCGCCACGATTAATGGACAGCCAGTAGATGCTCAAAAGGAGTATCGTATCACTACAATTGATTATCTGATGGGAGGTACCGATAAGCTTTCTGCTTTAAAAAAGGCCCGCGACATCAATTCTCCACAAGAAGAATCAAACAATACCCGGTTTATCATTATGAACTATTTTATTGAACAGCAGAAATTGGGCAAAGAAGTAAATGCGGAAATTGAAGGTCGTATTATTGTAAAGTAAGATGTTTGAAGTAAGACGAAAGAAGTTATGAAAACAAGATTTTTTCTTTTTGCAGGTCTGATGATGATGGCACTCAGTACTCAGGCTAAGAAAAATAAGCAGTTAGTTATTCTACATACAAATGATACACACTCGACAGTACTGCCTGTTAATAATCAGCTGCCCGATACTATGAAAGCGGGTAGGGGAGGATTCTTGCGTCGCATTGCTATGTTGAAAGAAGAACGTAAGAAACATCCCGATTTGTTATATCTTGATAGTGGAGACTTCTTTCAGGGTTCGGCATATTTTACAATGTTTAAAGGGGATGTTGAGATAGGATTAATGAATCAGATGGGTATTGATGCGTCAACTATTGGCAACCATGAGTTCGATTTTGGATTGGAAAATATGGCCCGTGTATTCCGAATGGCTAATTTCCCTATTCTATGTTCTAATTATGACTTTACAGGAACAGTGATGGAAGGAATCTGTAAACCTTATATTATTATAAAGAGGAACGGGTTAAAAATAGGTGTGTTTGCTCTCTGTCCTAAGATGGAAGGTTTGGTGGCTGCCAAGAATTGTATAGGAGTGAAGTATTTGGATCCTGCTACTGTTGCCTTAGAAACAGCGACGATGCTGAAGGAAAAGAAAAGGTGTGATATGGTTATTTGTATTTCTCATCTTGGTTGGAATAGCAATCGGGGTGACGACGATCAATACATGATTCATAGTTCACGTAATATTGACCTTGTGTTAGGTGGACATACCCATACATATATGGAGAAAATGGAATATGAGAAGAATATGGATGGTAAATTGGTTCCTGTTGATCAAAATGGTAAGCATGCCATCTATGTAGGTAAGATGGTTGTTGATTTCAAGTAACTATTCAAAATAGAAGGTAAGTACGAACATTTTGGATTGCGCGCTGCTAACACTACCGGCATAGGCTCTGAGGTTAGCATCGCGTAATTCGTTTTTATGATTGGTGTCTAGTGAATTGCCCAATCCCCAACAGAATTTCAATTCAGGTATTAGTTTAAAGAATGGCAGATAGAAGTCGCATCCAAGTCCTATCTCCAACATTGTGTTGAATCGCTTTAGCCTAACCATATCCTGATCACCACCAGTAAGATTGATCATGGGATTAATACCTGCCATGATATATGGGCGATGGTTGTTCCATCGGAGAGCAGCAAACTTCAAGTCGACAGGGATAGACACATATGTATTTTTCATATCCTGTGTCTGGCGTAAGGGTTGTCCATTTGCATCTGTCACATTCTTGTTGAGAAAAGTCAGATGTTTAGCACCAAAATGCATGGTAGGGGTGACACGTAGTGTGAAATGCTCGTGGAGACGCATCTCGGCCAATACTCCTACTGAGAAACCTGGGTTCCATTTGTCGGCGTCGCATAGTATAAGTTCATTACTTACATTACCATCATCATCCGTAATAGTTTGCGGTCCTACATTCTCTAATTCCAGGTCCTGTAAATGCATACCTACAAGAATACCGAAATGAAGAGGACGAAGATCGATATATGGTTTATGTTGTACACGGCGGTCTTGCTGTGCCATGCAGGACAGCATACATATAGTAGCTATAATGAAGATTATCAGTCGTCTCATATTCATTCTATATAACGTATTCTTAGGAGGAATATTATTTCGATAAAGTATAAATTATATTGAAATAATTAAAAAAGTATCCTCAAAATTAGGTATTATACTAAATAATGCTTACCTTTGCATGACGATAATTAAGTAATTGATTTATTCATTTAAAGTAAAAAAGAATTATGGCATACGTAATTGGTGACGACTGCATCGCATGCGGTACATGTATCGATGAGTGCCCCGCAGGAGCAATCTCTGAGGGCGACAAGTATTCAATCAACCCCGATGCTTGCACAGAGTGCGGCACATGCGCTGACGTTTGTCCGTCAGAGGCTATCAGCCTTCCCTAAGGAAAAAGCTGAATGATGTGGTAAAAAAATGGGCTTCCAAATGGAAGCTCATTCTTTTATTGTCTATATTGTATTCTATGGCTTTAGTAGAAACCATAGAATACACAATATTTATTTCAGGCTCTGAATCTCAAGAGCGGGTTTATACTCTGGGTCAATAGCGAGAATCTTCTCTGCATACTCTTTAGCTGCAGGAACATTCTTGTCAAGGTATGATCCGAACATCAGATAGTGTAAACCGTACTTCAGCATGGTGTTCTCACTCTTACCGCGGTCAGCCTTGTTGCTCAGCAGTTCAACTACCTTCTGGTAGTCAGCCTTAGCCAGACGTTTCTCCATGTTCTTGTCAAGCTTGTTGATAAGTTCGGCACGTTTGTAAGTCGCATAGGCCTCCTGTACAGGGAACTTTTGTGCGATATTGCTATAAACATCGGCAGCCTTAGTTATCAGGTCAGCTTTCTTAGCGTCTTCTACTTCCTCAGCCCACTTGCTATAGATACTTGCAAAGCCTTCATTATCGTCTATGTTAACATCACTCTTGTTGTCAAGGAACTGCTTATAGTAGTTGACTGCACTCTCGAAGTCCTTGTCCTTTAGATGCGAGTCTGCAAGGGCCTTGTAGATGGCAAACTTCTTAATAATAGAGGAGTCGTTAACATTATCAAGCGCTTGATGGTAAGCCTTCTTTGCATTTTCCTTATCGCTGAGGGCATCGTAAATAAGTGCTGCATAGTAATAGTCATACTCAGAAGCCGTCACACTATCAGACTCATTAAAATACTTGTTGATATACTCCTTGGCAACATCGTAATTCTTGAGATCATAGCTAGCGAACATAGCCATACGATTAAAAGTGCGGTTCCTAGGCATCAGTTTTAATCCAGCCTCTGCTACTCTGAAGGCATCTTGGGGATGACCAGTAAAATAGCTGGCACGAACAAATTCATTCAACTCGCTCTTGTCAAGTTTGTTGATGTCGGCTTTCATAAAATGCTCGTAGGCTAACTTACGATTTTCCTGCACCTGCTGGCGATCAGAAGCTCTTTCTGAAGCTCTCATGAAAATATGAGCTTTAATGGCATCGATGCTTACTTCAGGACAATTACGCTTCAGGTCGTCAAGCTTCTGAGCAGAGCCACGTGGGTCGATCTTGCTATAGACCATGGCATAGCGCTTGTAGGCATCTACATACTTGTTGTCGTAATAGATAGCCTGATCGTAGTAAGCAGCTGCTGCGCCACCATCTTCTGACAATGCGGCAATGTCGCCTAACAATACATAGGCAGGAGCACATTTGTTCTTACTTGCTGTTAGAGCATGGTTGGCATAAACACGGGCATTTGCAGTGTCTTTAGCCTCATAGAATGCATTGGCGAAAGCCACTAGGTTTTCTGCATTCTTTTTGTTCTGCTTGTAGAACGGCTTCATCTGCTTGTCCAGATCTGCAGGTTTGCTACTAATAATCTTCTTAACGGCATCGATATCGGCCTTAGAACCGTCTTGTGCCATCACTGTTGTGCTGCATCCTAAGGTGAGCACACCCATCAATAAATATTTAATTGCTTTCATAATTCTAAATATTTAGTTCAACTTAGAGTTTTACGTTTCTTATCTCTTTGACGTTATTTATCAGGAAAAGTTTATTCCTTGTTTACAACTACCTCTCTGACATTCAGGTTGGCCATACGTGGGAGTAGGCCTGAACGTAAGATAACCATTTGTCCTTTAGGTAGCTGACAGAAATGGGCAAACGCCGTTGGAGTACCTGCACGGGGCTCATTGAGTAATGCATAGATGGTACGTATAAGCGGATAGTTGCCATTATATAAATAATATTGATAGGGTTTCCAACTATTTGCCTTGGTGGCAGAGTCAAGCTTGGAAACTCCCATAACAGTTATATTCTTCTTAAATGTGACATTCGTCGTGTCGCGCTTGTCGTTGAGCCAATTACTTCCAATGATGCCAATGGAATTCTTGTGGTTCTCCACATAGTCTATCACGGCAGCACTGGTCTTAACAGCACCAACATTGGGATTGGCAAACTCTTTGCCATCGAGCAATGAGTCTACACACCACCGAACAGTACTTGAAAGAGGATTGTCAAATACCACATCAATGTTACCCAGCTTTGATCCTGGATAGATTTCACCCCACTTTGTTACCTCACCTCGTAGTATGCGTTTAAAATCCTTTATAGTGATGCAACTGTCGGGATTGGTATTGTTGACGATGATTGCCAGACCGTCATAAGCGATGGGTATCGAGCGGGGAATATATGTACGGTCTTTTAAACTCTTCTCTTCGTTAGCTGTCAGGCGTCGAGTGGTGAATGCCAACCATGTTTCAAGTTTCATAAGTCGTTTAACAGCATCCTGCTCGTTCATATATTCGACACCTATTGTGTCAAGTCGCTGACTGTTGAAATAGAAAAGTTCTTCGTCAAGAATGGGAAAAAAACTTTCATCAGCTACAATAGCTTCTGCAGCTTTCTGATAGTCTTGCTCCAATTTGGGATTAGGCTTGCTCCCACAGGATGAGAGCAAGCCTAAAAAGAGTGTTAATCCAATAATAATAGAGTTTCTATTCATGTTGAATCATTTACTGGAGACGGAAGGTTACAGGCACAGTGTACTTCACACGTACAGCAGAACCATTCTGCTTACCGGGAATCCACTTAGGCATGCTCTTCACCACGCGTACAGCTTCCTTGTCGAGTGATGGGTCGACAGACTTCACAACGCGAACGTCTGTGATAGAACCGTCACGCTCAACCACGAAGGTACATACAACACGTCCCTGAACACCATTCTCCTCGGCTACTACCGGGTATTTGATGTTACTGCTCAGATACTGCATCAAGGCGCTGGGGCCACCAGGGAATGAAGGCATCTGTTCTACTACGTCGAACACCTTTGTCTCTTCCACCTTGGGAGGCTCTGGTTCAGCAATTTTCTCCTCAACATGCTTTACTTCTGCAGTCTCATCGTTACCTTCTACAGTAAACGCACCGATAGCGGTGTTGGTCTCCTGGAGTTCATCCTGGGACTTCATCTCCTGGTCTTCCTTCACTTCATTATCCTTCTTGATTTCAGGAACGGTGAAGGCCACAGAGCTCTTAACGCGCTCAACCTCGATCTTTTCAATCTGAGGATCATCTTTCTTCTCCTGCTTGATCTCTTTCTTCTCTGCCAGGCTCTGCAATTCAACATCGGTCTCGATGGCTGCATTGCGAGATGCCATATAGTTATCGAAAGAAACCTTTGCTATCACGATTGCTGCGATGATAGCGAAGCCGATGAACATGGTAATCAGTGCCTTCAGGTTACGGACACCAGTGTTCTTACGCAATTGATAAGCTCCGTATGCTTGGTTCTTACCTTCGAATACAAGGTCGACCCAGCTGTTGTCAATAAGATCTATTTTTGCCATAGTCTATTACTTTTTTAGAGGTTAATCATTTGACACCTGCCTTCTCAATGAGTGCCTTATCATCATCACTCATCTTGTCGACATTGTCAATGACATACTTATCAATATTGCTAATCAGCATCTCATCAAGAGCGGCTACCATGTTAGAATAGGTAGCAGAATTCAGTGGGCGGATGATGACGGTCAGTGCTGGAACTTTTTCACCGCTGGGCAGTTCACCCTTCTTCAGCTTCTTCAGTGCCTCTTGATACTGCTCGTCGGTCATCTTGGAATTGTAAGCGTTCTTCTTTGCGTCCAATTCCTTTTTAGCCAACTTAATTTTTGCTACAGGGTTTACGCCCTCCTCTGTGGTGTGCTCATTGAGAACCTTCTCAATACCATCCTTACCATAATTGGTTTCCTTTACGCATGAGGGATCGTCGTAGTTGGGCAATCCTGCGATATACCAAACCTTATCGTTAGCACCCAGATAAAGGGTAATGGTATGAGAAGCCTTTGTAACCTGCTTCTGTTCTTCATTCAGCTGCTTTGTGTCTTCGTTAGACGGCATGGTCAGCTGCATAGCCTGCGGCTTGGCCAGTGTAGTACACAGCATGAAGAAGGTGATCAGAAGCATCATCATGTCTACCATTGGCGTGAAGTTCACGCGGGTATCCATCTTCTTTTGCTTGGATAGATTCTTTTTTGCCATAATACTACTAGTCGTTTAAACGTTTAACATCGAGATTCGTGATAAGCTGGAAGCGGTTCTCGTTCATGTCCTGAAGCTCTGACATCAACTTCTTGATAGTACCATAGGAAGTCTTAGAGTCGCACTTAATGGCGAGTCTGATGTCAGGATTCGCATTGCGGGCCTCGCTGACCCACTCCTGGAATTCGCTCTTGCCTCCGTTGATGCTATCAAGCGGAAGACCGAGCTTCTGGATGGCCTCGCCCATCTTTTCTTGATCGAGGCTGAGGTACTGAGCAAGCTGCGACATGGAGGCACCAACCATAGCATCCTCGCGGAAGTGCTTGATTTGGGTAGCGTTGAGCGTGACGTTGAACTTGTTCGTCATCGCATCCAACATAGCCTGCATGTTGTTCTTGTTCTCTGTTCCTAAGAAGATCCTACCTTCTGGAGTTACCAGAATGTTGAGGACATCTTGCTCAGGAATCTTGACCTCAGACACCGAGTTAGGCGTGTTGACTTGCACTGGTTCTGGCGTCAGGAATGTTGAAGTCAACATAAAGAAGCACAGAAGCAGCGTCATCACGTCTGACATTGGCGTCATGTCAATCCAGATGTCTTTTTTCTGTATCTTAATTTTAGCCATTCTAAAACGGTTTTTAGGGTTTTAAGTGAATGGACAGAAATTAAGCCTCGTTGTGGTTAGAATCGTAAGTAGCAGCGATTGTGAAACCAATCTCATCGAGAGCGTAAGTCAGCTTGTCGATCTTGTTAGAGAAGAAGTTGTAAACAACGGTAGCAACCCAAGAGGTCAAAATACCAGATGCTGTGTTCACAAGAGCCTCAGAAATACCGGCAGACAGAGCCATAGAGTCAGCACCACCACCAGCAGACAGAGCCTGGAACGATCCGATCATACCGAGCACAGTACCGAACAGAGCGG
>JAEEGF012102951.1_pt1 | contig 35803 bp, 35 predicted proteins | sample 9134171 | NCBI WGS metagenome assembly JAEEGF01 (sample SAMN16246542, study PRJNA631951) | gut metagenome | biome: gut microbiome; feature: rumen; material: AP-attached | host: Bos | place: Iran: Karaj | collected 2018-10
GGGGCCGTGACTTCGTGGCGTGGTTTGCGCCCGACATCCCCGTGAAGGCTGGCCCGTGGAAGTTCGGCGGTCTGCCCGGCCTTATCCTGAAGTTGCAGGACACGGCGGGCGTTTATCGTTTCGAGGCCGTGCAAATATCCTCCAGACCATACCCCATCTACAAGTACGACTTTAAGGCCTACCGCGCCTCAACCCGCGAAAAGGTATGGAAGATGCAGAAGACATTCAACGAAAACTGGTTCAAGGCCGCAGACTATCACAAAGCCTCCGTCGATGCCGCAGGAAATGTGGTGATGGGCGAAGCCGTGTCGAAGTTTACGCCCTACGAACCATTAGAGAAGGAGTAATCAACATGAATAAGAAAATCATCACCCTCATCATCGCCCTCGCCGCCGTGTGCGGCGGGGCAAGTGCCCAGCCCAAAATAAGCGGGCGTGTGCCAGTCCGCGAAAAGCGTGGCTATGACCAGCAGATTGTCATAGACACGGCAAACGTCCGCATACTATATGCCCTCAATGCCAAGGACATCAAGGACGAGGACACCTACATTGACCTCGGAAAGCTGGAGGTGGGCAGGCGCGTCAGTAAGTACAGCAGCGAATTTGTCGACCTGTCTGATGTGGAGGCTGTCAAGTGGAAGAAAGAGACTGGGCACACAGGCTATGTGCCGAAGAGTTTCTGGATGGGCGGTAGGCCAGAGCTTCACGAGAACTGGAGCGAACTGGTCTTTTCCGACTACATCATCCGAGGTAATCAATTGAAGGAGTACGCCTGCTTCCCCCTGTGGGCAGAGCGTGAGAATAGCAGTTACACAGAACAATGGCCGCTGATGCGATGGACATTGGCAGATGAGCAGCAGACCATTCTCGGTCACCGCTGCCAGAAGGCTACTTGCCAATTCCGTGGCCGCGACTTTGTGGCATGGTTCGCTGCAGACGTACCCATCAAGGGCGGGCCTTGGAAGTTCGGCGGACTGCCCGGCTGCATCCTGAAGGTTTATGACGTGCAGAAGATTTACGTCTGGGAGGCCGTAGCCATCGAACGCGGTACATATCAAATTATGCAGTACCCCGACAAACTCTATCCGAAATCGACACGTAAGAGTGTCTGGCAACGGCAGAAGAAGTACACCGAAGACTACTTGAACGCCATCGGCTGGACAAGCCTCGAAGGAAGGGCCACCCCTCCCAAGATACACTTTGAACCATTAGAGAAGGAGTAAGCCATATTGTGTCACTCACAAAAATCAATGATCATTATGAAGAAAAACAAGATTATCGCCATTGCCGCAGCAGCGCTGACGGTTGGCACCACCGTCTGCCACGCACAGACACAGAACGACCTCCTCTGGCCCATCAGAGGACAGAAAGTTGGGGAAAATATCCTGCTGCGGCCTCAGGACCTGCTGGCCCACGAGGTCAACTTCGCCTCATTGGTCATCGGCGCTGAGGAAGGTGCTGAAATTATTGCCCCAGCTGACGGTGAAGTAAGCAGCGTCTCACTCATCTATTACCCTGGTCTTTTCAGCTGTCAGACATACGGGTATGATGGCGAGACGACAGCCGACGGTCTACGCAGGAAGTTGGAAGCTGATTCCAGCATACGCGAACCAAAGAAGTACATCAATGGCAACATCAGTCTGAAGCTGAAAGACGGACGTAAGATAGACATCAGTGGGTTGCGTGGTGATATTTCGTTTCGCTCCGGCCAGCGAGTTGAAGCAGGCACCTTGCTCGGAACGGTGAGCTACGTGTTCCAAAAGATTGGTCAGCCACATATCGCGCTATCCATGAGCAAGAACGGCAAGAGCATCGACCCGATGGCACCCTTTGGACTGCCCACCACATTCAAGGAAGCGGAACCTTTCACTCCACCGGCAATACTCACCCGCGAGCAAGCCAACGAAGACTTCGACAGCTTCATCCAGAGCATCCGCGAGTGCTATCCTTCGCTGCGCGATATCATCACGCCTGAGCGTGAGGCTGAATTCATCAGAGAGGGGAAGGCACGCCTTGACTCAGCCCAAGTGCACTATACCACGCTCTTCGGCCTCATCGAAGATGCATTCCGTGCCGACTTCCTCCACGACAGCCATGCCTGGCTGCAATCCTCCAACCCCTTCTTCAACGCACGTACCGACGTGCAATACCCCTCTGTGATGCTCTGTACGCTGGGCGACCGCATGTTCGTACGCCTTGTGCAACCTGGCTATGAAGCGCACATCGGCAAGGAGGTGGCTACCATTAATGGCGTCACCGCCAAGGAACAGGCAGCTTACGTTCGGTCACGCACCTCGCTCTTCGATGCGCAGGTGCAATCTACTGGTGCTATCCAGATGCTCACGAATTGGTGGATGCAGTATCGCGGCAGCTACTGGGACAAGCCCGTACGGCTCACTTTCACTGACGGCACCAGCGTGGAAGCACCGTTTCTGAAGCCCAGCCAGGTGAAGACCTATACGCCAGGGACAACTGCGCCCACGGCCTACTATACGCACCAGCGAAAGAACCGAAGCGAAGACTGGAGCTTCAGCCTGCCCACCGACAGCATCGCTCTGCTGACACTCGCCCACTTCCACCTCAATGCCGTTCAGATGGATGCCATAGCAGACAGCCTACGCTCGCACGCTCACATACCTCATCTGATTATCGACGTTCGCGACAACCCTGGCGGCGATGCTGACTGTGAGGAGAAAATGGTCAGATGGTTCCTGAGCGAGCCCGAGCCATCGAACTTCACCTACCAGAAAGTGATGAGTAACACTACATATCCCTGCTTTGCCCACAGCTATAACTGGACGGCAGACATGCAACCCTTTGAAGGATATGTGAAGGTGGAGGGGATGGAGGGATTCTACAGCCGTGACATCAGTGGCGAGCTACAGGCGACACAAAATCTCACAACATCGCCAACCATGCATCATCAGCATCACGACGCCATCTACAAGGGGCACCTCTATATCCTGACTAATGAGAACTCCGCCAGTGCCGCTACTGACTTTCCTGCCCATCTTGTGCGAGCCAGCCGTGCCGTCACCATCGGACGCGAAACCGCCACGGCCTACCATTACATGACAGCGCTGAAATTTGCACGCTTGTTTCTGCCTAACAGCCACATTGAATACCAATTGCCACTCGTAAAAGCCGTCACTGCCACCGATATATCAGAACGTTTTCCCTATGGTCGCGGACTGCTTCCCGACTACGAAGTGCCATTGACACGTGAAGAGGTATTTTCATCCACCGAAGACGTAATTTTGAATAAAGCACTGGAGATCATCAAAAGGAAATAGCACCATGCCCGCAAGACATTTTATCATCATCCTCGCCCTCGCCGCCATGTGCGGCGGGGCAAGTGCGCAACAAAAACAGGGACACGTCATGAGGCCGAAGCCGAGAGGCGTGGGAAAGACCACCGTAGTAGGACAGGCACAACTCGAAGTGGAGTATGCACTGAACGCTAGAGACCTGCGCAACCCTGACACGTACCTCGACCTGCACATTCTGCGGGCGGGCAAGCAACTGAGCAAGCACTACAGTCGCTTCTTAGAGCGGGGCGACTCGCTCTACGATGCCTATATGAAGGCCAACCCGAATGCCGAGGGCGTGCCCAGCACCTTTTATACGATAGGTCGCGAGGGGCAGTACTGGAGCGAATACCAGTCCACAGAGATATTCACCGAGCAGGGTCAGCAGACCTTCTACGCCTGGATGCCGTGGGCCATGGAGCGCTACAACGCCTACTACACGGAGCCTGCCGCACAGCAGAAATGGACGCTGGCCAACGAGCGAAAGACCATCCTCGGCCATGAGTGCCAAAAAGCTACATGCCACTGGCGGGGCCGCGACTTCGAGGCATGGTTTGCCGCCGACATCCCCGTGCGCCTCGGCCCGTGGTCGTTTGGTGGTCTGCCTGGACTGATACTGAAGCTCAACGACACGCAGAAACTTTACACATGGGAGGCCGTCAGCCTGCGCTCCGGCACGTTCCCCATCACCAAGCGTAAATACGACGGCTTCCACCATGACAGCCGCGCCCACGTCTATAAGCTACAGGTAGCCGCCAACCGCGACCATCTGAAAGCCGGCGGCGCCGTCGATCGCCGCACAGGCCAGCTGAAATCCAATCCGCATCCGTATGAACCATTAGAGAAGGAGTAAACCATCATGAACAAAAGTATCATCACCATCATCATCGCCCTCGCCGCCATTTGCAGCGGGGCAAGTGCACAACCCAAGAACGCCTATTGTCCCTCACCGTTCAATCGAGGCGCAGGTAAGATGGCCGTCGTTGACACGACGCGCATCCGGGTTTGGTATGCCTTCAACGCCGATGACGTGAAGGACGAGAACACGTACATCGACCATCAGCGTCTGGACATCGGAAAGCGCGTGACGAAGTACTACAGCGAATTTCTCTTCCGTTCCGACTCGCTGATTGTCGAGTGGAAGAAAGCCCATCCCGGAGCAGAGGCCGTCCCTGGCTTCCTCGGTAACGGAGGAAAAAAACAGGACAAGTGGAGCGAGTACGAATACTCTGACCTCTTCATTTCAAATGGAGAACTGACGGAGTATGCCACTATGCCGCTATCGTTGGTAAAATACAATTCCTACTACACTGAGCCGTACCCCTTGCAGCAGTGGACTATGGGCACAGAGACACAGAACATTCTCGGCCATCGCTGCCAGAAAGCCACCTGCCACTGGCGGGGCCGTGACTTCGTGGCGTGGTTTGCGCCCGACATCCCCGTGAAGGCCGGCCCGTGGAAGTTCGGCGGTCTGCCCGGCCTTATCCTGAAACTACAGGACAAGGCGGGCATCTATCGTTTCGAGGCCGTGCAAATATCCTCCAAGCCATCCCCCATCTACAAATACGACTTCAAGGCCTACCGCGCCTCCACCCGCGAAAAGGTATGGAAGATGCAAAGAACCTTCAATGAGAACTGGTTCAAGGCTGCCGATTTCCACAAGGCCACAATGGATGCCTCTGGAAAAATTGTGCAGGGCGAGGCAATGTCAAAATATACGCCTTACGACCCCTTGGAATTAGAATAACCCCACACGCCAGTTTCTATGATTGGTGCCTCCCCGTTCGCTTTGTCGCGACGGGCGGCGGGGAGGTCTTTTCTTGGGAACGGCGAAACCCTCGGGGCGACTTAAATGCGCTGGAGCCGCACACGAGGGACAACGATAAGTCAGCGCTACAATTTCTAACGCCAAAACAATCATAGAACTATGGCACAGAAAACACTAACGACTTCGTATCTATCGAAGTTAGCGAACGCCAATCACGACGGCGTGACGCAACAGATTGACGACAGGCTGCAAGTCTTCGAGACTGAGAACACCATGCTCATCCAGACGGCCTCACCCCACCGATAAGTAGCGTCTCTACGTCCTCAGAGGCACCCACCTACAGGCTCCGAAGCCCCCTCCAAGCCCTCAGCGGCCCTACTTACAGGGCAGGAGAGCCCCGCTACACGCCCAACGTCCCTTCTGACAGGACAGGAGCCATGCGCTGAACGCTCAGCGGACGAACAGACAGGACACAACACCACCAAACCAATAACAGCAGATATGGAACAACTCATCAACGACATCACCACCGCCTTCGGGCATCTGTTCAGCGGCACAGCCCTGAGCGGCAACGACATCCAGTGCATCGTGCTCTGTGCGATGCTCGTCATCCTCATCGTGCTCTTGCTCGTCATCAGTTTCCAGACCCTCTTCTGGACCCGCATCGGCTGGTTCTTCGAGGATGTGTGGCACAGGCTGAAGCGCTACACAATGCCTATTCCAGGCACAAGCTTATGCGATGATGACCTCACCGAAGAGGACATCCACGAAATCATGAACCTCATCCACAAAGGCAATCCCCCGAAGTACGAAATCAAGAAGACCGAGGACGGCAGGAACTACATTGAGATAGAGAATCAAAAGAAATAGTTACTATGCGCAAAATCACCATCCTCATTATCGCCCTCGCTACTGTATGCGGTGGAGCAAGTGCGCAGCAGAAGCAGGGACACGCCCGAATCCCTATCAGCCGCGATACGGGGAAGGGCACGGTGGTTGACCAGACGAAAGTGCGCGTGTGGTACGCCCTGAATGCCGACAAGACGGATGACATGAATACATACATAGACTGCCAGCGCCTCGACATCGGCAACAGCATCACAAAGTGTTATAGTTGGTTCGTCTTCAACTCCGATTCCCTGCGGGCAGACTGGAGCAAGAAGCATCGTGGTGCCAAGAGTGCCCCGATGTGGCTTGGCCCCGGCGGGAAGAAACAGGATAATTGGTGCCAATATGAATGGTCAGACTTCTACGTCAGCGGTGGCCAACTGACCGAATACGCCTGTATGCCCAGCAAGTTAGGGCAATACAACAGCTACTACACAGAGCCGTGGCCGCAGATGACATGGACACTCGGCACGGAACATCAGACCATCATCGGCTACGATTGCCAGAAGGCCACGTGCCACTGGCGGGGCCGCGACTATGTTGCATGGTTCACTGCGGCCATTCCCGTAAAAGCGGGGCCGTGGAAGTTCGGCGGTCTGCCTGGCCTGATTCTGAAAGTCTATGACACGGAGCGACTTTACACATTCGAGGCAGTAGGACTGGAGAAAGGCTGTTATGCGATAGAGAAATATGAGTATAAAGGCTATAAGAAACGTAAACGTGCCGAAGTGCAGAATTACCAGCGCACGTTCACCGAGAACTGGCCTAAGGCCGTCGGCTGGAGAAGTGGAACCGTCGATGCCGGTGGCCATGTCGTCTTGGGCGAGTCCGTGTCTATACACACGCCCTACGAGCCGTTGGAGAAGGAGTAAAACATGATTATAACAACTTAAATAATTAGCAACATGAAAAAGATTTTAGCAACCATGATGGCCCTTGCGCTGACGATAGGAGCGCAGGCCGAGAGAATCGATTCAACCCAGTTTGTAGCATTCTATAATTACACCATTCAGACGCAGGACGACGAGGGGCAGAACGTCACAGACTCGATACGGCTGGCTCTGCTGGTGGGCACACGTGCCACGTATTGTATGATGGCATTGACCTACAACCGTGATGGACGGCCAAGTCCAGAAATGATGAATGCCTTTATCATGCATCATCAGGACGTGTTGACCGACGTGGAGAAATCGGAAGTCGTTGCCCTCGAACCAATTTATCCTTACCGCTACCTGTCTAAAGAACCATTGGCGAAAGTGGACTGGACGCTGACGGAGGACACGCTGACCATCAGCGGACTGCCCTGCCATCGTGCCACGGGCAAGCTCTACGGCAAGCAGTGGACGGCGTGGTACACCGAGGAAATGCCCTCGTCGGCTGGCCCGTGGAAGCTGCGCGGATTGCCGGGGCTGATTGTGAAGGCTGAGGACAGCGAGGGCATCCATTGCTTCACCCTCTATGAGACAAAGAACGTGGTGAAGGGCATTGGGACTATAGACAATCCCGAATATCAACGGTTAAGCCGCAAGAAGCTGATGGAGTTCAAGAAAAAGACTCTGGGCAATGCCCGCTACCCCAAGGAGCCAACGTACTATGTGGCGGAAGAACCAGACGATTTTGGCGAGATGAGAGTCAATGGTGTCGTCTACTATTCTGCCAACCACATGCTTGTCCTTCAGAAAAGCCATGTGTATCAACCGTTGGAATTGGAATAAGGCTATCATGTATGAACAAGGGAATCACTATCGTTATCCTCGCCCTCGCCGCCCTATGCAGTGGGGCAAGTGCACAACCCAAGAACGCCTGTTGTCCCCCACCGAACAGTCGAGGCGCAGGTAAGATGGTCGTCGTTGATACGACCTGCATCAGAGTTTGCTATGCCTTCAACGCTGACGACGTGAAGGTCGAGAATACGTATATCGACCATCAGCGACTGGACATCGGAAAGCGCGTGACGAAGTACTACAGCGAATTCCTCTTCCGCTCCGACTCGTTGATTGCCGAGTGGAAGAAAAAGCATCCGGAAGCAAACGCTGTTCCTGGTTTCCTCGGTAACGGAGGAAAAAAGAAGGACAAATGGAGCGAGTACGAATACTCCGACCTCTTCATCTCAAACGGGGAACTGACGGAATATGCCACAATGCCGCTGTGGTTGGTAAAATACAATTCTTTCTACACGGAGCCGTACCCCTTGCAGCAATGGAAGATGGGCACGGAGACACGGGACATTCTCGGCCATCGCTGCCAGAAAGCCACATGCCACTGGCGGGGCCGCGACTTCGTGGCGTGGTTTGCTCCCGACATTCCTGTGAAGGCTGGCCCGTGGAAGTTCGGTGGCCTGCCTGGTCTCATTCTGGAGTTGCAGGACACGGCGGGTGTCTATCGTTTCGAGGCCGTGCAAATCTCTTCAAAGCCTTATCCTATCTTCAAATACGACTTCAAGGCCTACAGAGCCTCCACACGCGAAAAGGTGTGGAAGATGCAGAAGACATTCAATGAGAATTGGTACAAAGCCGCCGACTTCCATCGTGCAACAATGGATGCAGCGGGAAATATGATTCCAGGCGATGCTGTGTCGATACACACCCCCTATCAACAACTGGAATTGGAATAAGCTTGTTTGAAGAAATAAATGATTTTTATTATGGACAAGCGATTACTTACGACCATCATCACACTCGCCACTCTATGTTGCGGAACGATTGCACAGCCCAAGCAGAACGGGCGTGTCCCTGTCCGCGAGAAACGCGGATATGACCAGCAAATCGTCATCGACACGGCAAATATACGAGTTTTGTATGCACTTAACGCCAAGGACATCAAGGACGAGAACACCTACATCGACCTTGGCAAGTTGGAGGTGGGTGAGCGAGTCAAGAAATACAGCAGCGAATTTGTTGACCTGTCCGACCAAGAGGCCGTCAAGTGGAAGAAAGACAATCCACGCCATAAAGGATATGTACCTAGGAACTTTTGGATGGGTGGTCCAAAAGAACATAACGACCATTGGAGTGAACTGGTGTTCTCTGACTATATCATCCATGAAAGCGAACTGAAAGAATACGCATGTTTCCCTTGTTGGGCTGAACGTGAAAACAGCAGTTATACAGAACCATGGCCCCTGATGCAGTGGACATTGGCCGACGAGCGTCAGACCATTCTTGGTTACAATTGCCAGAAAGCCACCTGCTCTTTCCGCGGACGTGACTTCGTGGCGTGGTTTGCCGCCGATGTACCCATCATGGGCGGGCCATGGAAGTTCGGCGGCCTGCCCGGCTGCATCCTCAAAGTCCATGACGTGCAGGAAATCTATGTCTGGGAGGTTGTCGCCATTGAGCGCGGGTCATTCGCCATCATGCAGTACCCGGACAAACTATATCCAAAATCCACCCGCAAGAGTGTATGGCAGAGACAGAAGAAGTATAACGAAGACTATTTCAATGCCATCGGCTGGATGAGTCTTGAAGGAAGAAAAACTCCCGGCAAAGTGCCGTTTGAACCATTGGAAAAAGAATAAGTTATGATAACCAAAACAACCATCCGTCGTTTCTTGTGGCATCACTGGCCCAATATCCATTCATTGATATACAATGACGATCTTAACGAAGAGGAAAAAAAAGAACTGATAGATTTCATACAAGGCAAAGAGAAGAAATGAAAGTTTCCTCCATCATTACGCCACACTTTCATTCCGATATATATTGGATAAATGACAATTTTTTAAAAACAACTCATCGCTTATGAAAAAGAACTTTATCATTGCCATTACCGCAGCATCATTGTCGGTTGGCACCACCGTTTGCAACGCCCAGGCTCCGAAGAGGCAACAAACCACAAGGACACAGACAGCACTGCAGAATCCCGTCTATGAACAAGACAAGGTTGACCAAAAAGCCGAGTTCCCAGGAGGGGCCATGAAACAGCTGGAGTTCATAATGCATAATGTCAAGTACCCGCAAGAAGCTGAAAAGAAAGGGGTTAGCGGCGTGGTCCGTGTCCACTTCATCGTAGAGACCGATGGAAGCCTGACAGATGTCAAAGTGCCAGAGAGCGTTCATCCTGCCCTTGATGCCGAAGGCATACGTCTCGTCAAAGCCATGCCAAAGTGGACTCCCGCCAAATTGAAGGGCAAGGCCGTCCGTTCGAAGATGGTGATCGCCATTCCTTTCAGATTGAATTAGGATACTATGCTCAATAGAATCACCGCCATCGTTATCGTCCTCGTGATTATTTGCAGCAAGACGACAGCGCAGCCCAAGACGAACGGGCGTGTCCCTGTCCGCGAGAAGCGCGGATACGACCAGCAAATCGTCATCGACACAGCCAATATACGAGTTTTGTATGCCCTTAACGCCAAGGACATCAAGGACGAGAGCACCTACATCGACCTTGGCAAGTTGGAGGTGGGTAAACGTGTCAAGAAATACAGTAGCGAATTTATCGACTTGTCCGACGTGGAAGCTGTCAAGTGGAAGATAAAGACAGGGCACACCGGCTATGTACCGAAAAGCTTTTGGATTGGCGGCAGGCCGGAACTGCGCGAGAACTGGAGCGAGTTGGTCTTTTCCGACTACATCATCCGTGGCAACGAGCTGAAAGAGTACGCCTGTTTCCCTCTATGGGCAGAGCGAGAGAATGGCAGCTACACGGAAGCGTGGCCTCTTATGCATTGGACGCTGGCAGATGATACACTGATCATCCTCGGCCACCACTGCCAGAAAGCCACCTGCACCTTCCGTGGACGCGATTTCGTGGCGTGGTTTGCCGCCGATGTGCCCATCATGGGCGGGCCGTGGAAGTTCGGCGGCCTGCCCGGCTGCATCCTCAAAGTCCATGACGTGCAGGAATTCTATGTCTGGGAGGCTGTGGCCATCGAGCGCGGCACATACCAGATAATGCAATATCCTGATAAACTCTATCCGAAATCGACACGCAAGAGCGTTTGGCAGAGGCAGAAGAAATACTCCGAAGACTACTTGAATGCCATCGGCTGGATGAGTCTTGAAGGAAGGCCCACCCCTCCTAAGGTGTCCTTTGAGCCATTGGAAAAGGAGTAAGCAACATGAACAACAAAATCATCACGACCACCCTCGTCCTCGCCGTATGCCTTATGGCAAATGCGCAGCAGAAGCAAAGCAAGATTGCATATGTTGCGTTTTCGAACATTGACAAGTATGTGACAATCGATACGGCCACCGTCCGGGTATGGTATGCCCTGAACGCCCTCGACATTCAGGACGAGAACTCCTATATCGACTGGCAGATACTGGAGATTGGCGGGCACAGCAACAAGTATTACAGCTACTTTGTGTGGGAGTCAGACTCTCTCCGTACCGTCGATTACAGGACAAATCGTTCAGGCCAATACACCAACAAGCTGCTTCCTCGCGGACGCAACGGGAAAGGGTGTTGGAATGAACTGCAATATCATGTGCTGATTGCGACAAACGGAAAGGTGAGGACATACAACCGTGAGCGTCTTCCGGAATATGAGGGTTATTATGACGAGCCATACCCCGACCAACAATGGACGCTCACTCAGGACACTGCCACCATCAGCGGATACCATTGTCAGAAAGCCACGTGCCACTACCACGGCCGTGACTTCGAGGCTTGGTTCACACCCGATGTCCCTCTGAAGTTCGGCCCATGGAAGTTTGGTGGTTTGCCCGGTCTTGTCATCAAAGTCTATGACATCGACCATTACTACACTTTCGAGTGTACGAATGTGGAGCGCGTCCGCCTGCCCATGGTCAGGAGTCCATATAGTCGCCGTCACCCCATCAAGCGAGAGACCGTATTGAAGTTTGAACGGAAAATCAACGAGAACCCCGGAAAGACATTGGGGACGAAGGACCTGGATGGAAACAACATTTCAAAGACTTATCCTTACGAACCATTAGAATTGGAATAATCTCATGAGCAAGCAGATCATCATCATCATCGCCCTCGCCGCCATCTGCGGCGGGGCAAGTGCGCAACAGAAACAGGGAAGACCTTTCCGTCCAAGATTTTCAGACTACGGGGCAAACAACGTGACGGAGATAGGCAGGAGCAAGATTCGTATTCTCTATGCGTTCCAAGCGCAAGACTTGAAAGACGAAGAGACATGGATAGACTGCGGACAATTGCTCACCGACAAGGGCATGACGCAATACTCCAGTTACTACGTTTCAGAGAACAATGCCTATATCCGCCAATGGCTGAAGGATAACCCCAACAAGAGCTACTATCCGGGCGGTGTCAAGCTGAAAGGCCGTATGAAGGATTATTGGTCGGAATATCAGTACTCACAAATCTACGTCCAAGGCAATATTTTGACCGACTGGGCGGTGATGCCCTCCGCAGAATTTTACCAATACCGCTACACGGAGTCGTGGCCTTCGATGCAATGGACGCTGGGCACGGATGAACAGACCATCTGCGGCTATCAATGCCAGAAAGCCACATGCCACTGGCGCGGACGTGACTACGAGGCATGGTTCACATCGGCCATCCCCATGAAGTCCGGGCCGTGGAAGTTCGGCGGTCTGCCGGGTCTCATCATGAAGATTTATGACACGAAGCACCTCTACACATGGGAAGCTGTCAGCGTGGAGAACGGCTCGTTCCCCATCCTTCAGTTAGACGAGCGTAAGTTCAAGAACTCTGAGCGGAAGAAGGTCTTGAAGATGCAGCGCGACTGGAACGTGAAATACGGCGAACTTGCCGGTGTCATGCGTGTTGGGTCAAACACTCCTGTCACCACTCGTTACCCCTTTGACCAGTTGGAGTTAGAATAACAAAAACGTATAGCAATATGAATAAGAAAATCATCACTATCGTTTTGGCCTTCACCACTGTTTGCTGCGGAATAAGTGCCCAGTGGAAGCAGGGAGAAGTGGCGCCTTCATTCAGAAGGGGTAAGACCACGCCTAAAGAGATTGACAAGGCCGACGTGACCGTGTATTATGCATTCAATGCCGATGACATCAAGGATGAAAACACATATATCGACCTTGGTTGGCTTCAGGTGGGAAAGACTTACACGAAGTATGCCAGCTATTTCGTAGCACACAGCGACTCGACCTACAAGCCGGTATTGATCAAAAACAGTGCAGGGGAGAGCGGTTATGCACAGCGTAAGTTCGGTGGCAAGTTCCCCAGTTACTGGTCGGAATACCAGTTCGACGAAATCTATATCAAGGACAACCAGCTGACGGAGTATGCCATCATGCCGATGAATCTCGAAAGGGAATGCTGCCAATACACCGAGGAATATCCCTTGCAGCAGTGGGAATTGACTGATGAGCTGCTAACCATCCAAGGCTACAGTTGCCAGAAGGCAACATGCCATTGGCGAGGTCGCGACTACGAAGCATGGTTCACCTCCGAGATTCCCATCCGTCGAGGGCCGTGGAAGTTCGGCGGCCTTCCAGGATTGATTGTGAAGATTTCCGATGCCAAGAAAGAATACGACTTCGAGCTGGTGAAACTGGAACGGGTGCAACGCCCCATATTACAATGGAACTTCTCGGGGTTCAAAAAGGTGACGCGGGAACAAATGCTGAAACTTCAGAAGAAAATCAACGTGAACTGGGTCAGAGTGTTGACATCAGAAGCGGGACCAGAATTCAAAGACCATCCATACAGTCCGATGGAACTGACGGAGCAGTGAGAGCAGAGCAGTGCTTGCACTGACTCTGCCGAATCGCGACGGAAGAAGACGAAAGGTCAATTAAAGTGAAAAATTTATGGGCAATCGTTTGATCACCATCATTCTCACCTTTGTCGCCATTTCCGCAATGGGGCAGGGTTCAGGCGTGGTGCTGCAAGGCGGCGTGCAGGACGGCTTCCTGGAGCGCGGCCTCTTCGGCTGCAAGGTCACGCTGATGCGCGATGACAGCACGATGGTGGAGTGCTATCCGCAAGTCCATGAGATTGGAAACGATTCCATTCACGTATCCACCATATATTACATCGGCATGTCTGGAAAGCCCGGCAACTACCTGGTGCGGGTGCAGAAGGATGGCTATGAGGACGGCTGGGCGAAGGTGAACATCCCCGAAGGATACAAGGACAATACGCTCAAGGTGCCGATGATCAACATGCGTAAGTCTATTATGAAGACCATCGGTTTGGACGAGGTGGTGGTGAAGGCCACGCGCATCAAGGTGAAGATGCGCGGTGACACGCTGGTCTATGACGCCACGGCTTTCCAACTGCCCGAAGGTTCGATGCTGCAGCACTTGATAGAGCAACTGCCCGGCGCACGGATGACGGATGCGGGCGAGATATTCATCAACGGCAGGAAGATAGACGAACTGACACTCAACTCCAGGTCGCTCTTCAGGGGCAACAAAAAGGTGCTGATGGAAAACCTGCCGTACTTCACGGTGAAAGAACTGAAAGTGTATGAAAGGCAGTCGTTGCAAGCAGCCATAAGGGGCATCAAGGACGAGCATCCCGAGTATGTGATGGACGTGAACCTGAAAGACGAATATGCACTGACCTCGATAGCCAACGTGGAGGCGGCTAGCGGCACACACGACAGATATCAGACAAGGGCGTTCGGGCTGATGCTGACCAAGACATTGACGATGGGAGCCTTCGGCAACCTGAACAACATCAACGACATCACCCGCGCCATCGCGCAAGGATGGCACGAAGGACAGGGCCTTGTCTTGGGCAACCAGAACAAGCCTTCGACACGCAAGGCGGCGGGCGCGAGCTTCGACTACCAATCCACGAAGAAATGGTCCGGCTTCCCGGTCCTGCATGAAATCTTGGAAATCTCATTCGACCACTTCAACGACCTCGACGAGTCGGGCTCCTATCAAGAGCGCTTCCTGCCCACCGGGACGGCATTCGCACAAAGCACACACACTGCGAGGAACAAAATCACTGCATTCCAAGTGCGCAATGAGTTCCGTTGGGCGCCGTGGATTCAAGACAGCAGGATATATCTCTTTTATAAAGAGACAGACAACAGCACGCTGGGCAACCTGCGGCAATGGGACGACGAGCAGACTACGGCCACCCAGAAGACAGAAGGCCTCGGCAAGACGAAACAATATGGACTGGGTTGGGCAAATGCCAGGTTTACCATCTACAAGGCCGTCAGTGGCATCATAGACGGGTGGTGGTCACGTATCGAACGCGAGGGATTCAGTCGCCAGCACTCCACGTCTGTGACAACGGAGACCGGTCATTTCCGCCATGAGTTCCAAGACGCCTACACCATGGATTACAAGTTCGAGCCTTCGGTAAAATACGACTGTATGTTGTGGAAGAACCTAAAATTATACCTTACGGAACGGTACATGGTGAGCGGCACCAACAGCAGCGACCCACTTTACACGCTGCACAATCTCCCAGGATGGGGACTCCGAGACAGTACCGCCATTGACCTGCTGCCATCAAACCGTGAAATGCTGCGTTCCGTGTACGATGCAGAGAACAGCACCTACAGCCGACTGAGGAAGCAGGAGAACGAGTTCACCGTGACCCTGAATTTGAACAGGACCGGGCACTTCCCGGTGGATGTGTCGCTGAGCCTGCCCTTCCATGTGCAACACGAGCGGCTCGACTACCAACGCGGCAGAATCGACACCCTCGCCCATCACAACATGTTCGTGCTGAATCCCTCGATTAACCTGAGACACAACGCATGGACGCTGAGCATGGGCATGACGTCTTCATCGCCAGGGCTGATGAACCTGATGCCCTACCGTGATGCCCGAAACGCACTCCGAATCACCGAGGGCAACCCTTCGCTGAAGGACAACCGCCGCATCAACGCAAGCATGATGTGGCAAGCCAGGCTGAAAACCAGACAAACGGGTGTCACCGCCGCCAGACTCACGTCAAGCTACACCTATCACATCCGATCAGTGGCCCAGGGATTCACCTACAACGAACAAACCGGTGCCTACACCTACCGACCGGAGAACGTGGAGGGCAACTGGTCGTGGAACACCTCTTACAACACCACGCTCTCGCTCAAGAAAAACCAGCTATGGTGGGTGGAGAGCGGCACGGGCTGCAATGTGTGGCATTCGGTGGACTATGCCTCGGTCGCCGGCATGACCGACGCCCTGCTCAACAAGGTGGAGACCGTGAATCTCCACGAGGAGTTGAAGATGAGTTACAAGGCGAAGAACACGAAGGTGGGCATGAGCGGCAACCTGCAGTGGCGTCGTACTTGGGGGCACCGCACCTCGTTCAGCAACATCAGCGCCTTCGACTTCCGCTATGGGCTGAACGCCATGCAGGCCATCCCGGCATGGAACACCACATTCAACATGGATGCCATGATGCTGAGCCGGCGTGGATATGCCAGTGACGTGATGAACAAGGACGAGTTCGTCGTCAACGCCTCGGTCACCCAGACCATACTGCACGGCAAGGTCAAACTTACGCTTGAAGGCCACGACATATTCAACCAACTATCAAACACCACCTATGAAGTGAACGCCCAAGGGCGGACGGAGACATGGTATCGCATCATCCCCAACTACGTCATGCTCCGTGTCTCCTACCATTTCAACAAGAGTCCGAAGAAATAGTTTCTCCTGACATTTGGGTTGGAATAACACAAAATCTCTTCAAAAAACACATTTCAACATATTTTTCTGTTAAATAAATGTGAATTTATTTGTTTATATCCCCAAAACTGCTTATCTTTGCATCAAATTCAATAGAAAATATTGTTCAATTAGTGCTAATAGTAATTGAATTATGGAAAAACTCACAAGCAAAGAAGAGGAAGTGATGGAGCTGATTTGGCAACTTGGCCAGTGTTCTCCTAAGGATGTGGCATCACTCTATCCGGAACCTCGTCCAAGCGCTAACGCCATTGCTCAGACTTTTCAGGCACTGGAAAAGAAAGCGTATCTTATGCATGAACCGAAAGGACGAGGCTTCGTCTATCGGCCTATCGTGGACAAGCAAGCATACGGAAGAGGACGGTTGTCGAGTGTTATCAATCGCTTCTTCAGCGACTCGTACATGAGCGTAGTATCGGCACTCATGCAAGAGGATAAGGTCACCGAGGCGGATTTGCTTCAATATCTGGCCGACCTAAAACGTAAGGTTGACTGACATATGGCTGCATTTATTATCTACGCCATTCGGTGGGCGGTAACGCTTACGCTGCTTTACTCACTCTTCAGGATCCTGCTTCGGCGCGAGACGTTTCACCGTCTGAACCGTACCGTGCTGCTGGCTATCCTCTTAGTGAGTCCGCTGCTTCCGCTCATACCGCTGCATACAGACGAACCGACGGCTATGGATATGGTGCTTTCCAGAATTGAGGGACCGCTGGTGAGCCTGTCATCTGATACGGATGATGCTGGAAGTACGCTTTCTGTCCCAAAAGACGAAAAGGCGGCATCTGATCTTTGGGTGTGCTATAGTACATACATATATATATTTGGTATCGCCGTCGCACTCGCAACTTACTTGTTCCGATTGCTGACCCTTTTGCGTGTCATACGTCGTAGCCATCGCATATATCATCCGATAGTTCCGAATAACGTTCATCTTATGCTGAATATGAAAATTACGCAACCCAGCAGTTGGATGAACTGGATTTTTATCGGACCCATCGACTTGAAGCGAAACGCAGAGCCAGTGCTCAAACACGAATTGGCGCACGTAAGGATGAGACATTCATGGGATGTGATTTTCTGCGACCTCACCTGCAGCCTATTATGGTGCCTGCCTTTTGCTTGGATGTTGCGCAAAGACTTGGTTGATGTGCATGAGTTCCAGGCTGACGAGGCGGTATTGCAGGGAGGCGTGACGTTGGATGAATACGAGCATATGCTGGTACTCAAAGCAGTACAGAAACATGTTCAGCCCATCATGAACACTTTACGCCGTGGAGCCTTGAAGAAACGTTTCGCCATGATGCATCGCAGTCGTTCGTCTCGTTTGTCACGGCTCAAACTGCTGTATCTCCTCCCAGCATTTGCAGCTTGTCTATGGGTGTCAGCCCAAGCCGAGGAATACAAGGCCTACCTCAACGGCAAATTCACGACACAAGAAAAACTTGAGGCCGAAGAAGAGAAACGTGCTGACAACATACAACCGAAGACCCCGAAGGCGGTCCCAGAGGGTGAGAAGCAACAGCGGGAACCGGAGGCTGAAGCGACAGAGGAAAATGACTCTTCAGGTGAGCCCAAAATGGTCAACAAACCTCAGGGCGTCGACCCTGCCCCATCCCCGTCCAAGGCCATTGATTCCAGCATCATTGGGCATGAAACTGAACAAATGACCCAATTCCCAGGTGGAGAAGAGGCAGGCCACCAGTACGATTTCCCCGTCAACGACGATGTGTTCAACATTGCCGAGGAGATGCCGGAGTTCGTAGGCGGTGAAGCTGCCCTGAGTGAATACATCAGCCGCCATCTTCCATCAAAAATCATGGGCTATGGCATTCAAGGCCGTATGGACGTTTCGTTCGTGGTAGAAAGGGATGGATCCATCACCAACGTAACAGCTACTCTGAGAAACGATACAGGTTCAGGAGCAGATGCAAATATCACGGGATTTCACCGTGGCGACAAGATTCAGCCCAACGGAGAATTAGTCAGTCAAATAATGGCCGCATGGAAATCGTCGGCCGAGCAGCTGGTCAGGGATATGCCCAGCTGGAAGCCTGCACGCCAGAACGGGCACGTGGTGAGGGCTCGCGTCCTGCTGCCAATCCGCTATAGGCAGCAATAACATCCCATCATAAAAACAACTCGTCTACAGGCAACGCAGTTGCTTGCAAGCCATTACTATACCCATCAAACAATATGAAAAAGATTCACAATGAAAACGACACTTACAATTATCCTTGCATTGGTTGCCAACACGATGTCGGCACAGATGCTTACAAGAGACAATGAAAAGCTTGATACTTTGTGCCAGACAAAGTTCACCGCAGTATATCAGTATTCAATCAACACATCCGACGCGGAAGGACATCCTGTCACCGACTCTGTCCGCCTGGCCTTGCAGGTTGGCGATGGCGTGTGGAAGACATGGACTTACGAACGCTATCTGTTTCAGCAGCAAAGAGGCGAAGAGATAGGAGAAGACCACTATTGGTTCATGCACAATGAGGCACTGATGCATATCGCCACAACTACGGTCGGCTACCCGGAAGGTAAGACCATCACACTCGAATCTATTCCGCCACGTCAGTATGAGGTGACTGAAGACACAGAAACACCGACATGGAGCATGGTGGAAGGTAGCGATTCTGTTTGCGGCTATCTGTGCCAAAAAGCAAATGGGAAGTTCCATGGCAAGACATGGAATGTACTTTATGCCGAGGACATCCCTACCATAGCCGGTCCTTGGAAATTGCAGGGATTGCCTGGCTTGATAACATACGCTGCAGATGACGAGGGTATCCATACGTTCAAGCTTATCGGCATTTATCAAGAAACGGCACCAATCACATATTCTTCAGGTTCTTTAGTTTCAGAGTTCTCCATGGAAAGACTCTGTATGACAACGACTGTGAGACCATACGAGAAAGCAACAAGAGAGCAGATACAGAAACATAAGAAGAACGCATTTGGCAACCGCCTATACCCGACCAATCCCATGTTTTACATGGGTGGCTCGAGAGAAATCCTAAGTGTAGGACAAAAGAGTGGAAACTATCAATTTGTGGGAGGATTGTATGTGCCAGATAAGGCACATAAATATCAACCGCTGGAACTGGAATAATAATTTATGAGCAATCGTTTCATCACCATCATTTTCACCTTTTTCACCATTTCGGCAATGGGGCAGGGTTCAGAAGTGAGGCTGCAAGGCGGCGCGCAGGATGGCCTTGCAAACTTTTTGCAAACTATTCGCTAAGGGAAAAGGCTGATGCAAACAAAATGCAAACTCATGTCAGAAAGAGAATAGGCAATAATATACGCGAATCATAGTTTTATAAATAAGCATGACCTATGCAATGTTGAACAAAAAGACGCCATCCCATACAAGATAAGTAAAACCATATGACCAAGCAAGCCATTGTCACCATCCTCCTCACTCTTGTCGGGTTTGCGGGATATGCCCAAAACCCGGCGAATGACAATAATCCACAGCCCAAGGAGCACACCATCATCGGTGTGTGGATGCTGGAAAGCGAGACCGCACCTGATGGAAGAACAACTCCATCCATCTACTCCCAATACACGCGGTGCAAGATTTACGATGCCGACAGCACATACTACACGGTGCAGCTTCATGCCGTAGGAGAAGACATGATGATTATCGCACACGAGAAAGGACGCTATCGGCTGAACGACTCCCTGTATATGGAACGCGACCGCGTGATGCCGTTTGAGTGGGTGAACGACTCGACGTTCATCACCGACTTCATGGGTTACAAGGAGAGGATGGTGCGCTCCACGACCATGACCGAGGAGCGCAAGCAGGAAATCCGAGACTTGGTGAACAAATACCCCGACGACGCCGATGCGCCCGTCAAGCACTTTGTGCTGTCCACCACGGAACGGCAATTGAAGAAGCAGAACATGATGTTCCTTTATATCATCATTGGAATGGCTGTTGTGGCCGTTGCCGTGTCAGTGTATATTTACAAGCTGCGCCAACGCAAGCGTGAGATAGAGAGGAAACTGGCGGATATAGAAGAGGAGCACACGTTGCGCCCCGTGGTGGTGGCCGACGCCATGAAGCAGGTGGAGAATGAGTTCTTCCGGTCGGAATACTATTTGGACCTGCGTCGTCACATTGAAGCGGGCAACAACATCAGACCGGAAGAATGGAAGGAACTGGAGCGACGGCTTAAGATGGTCTATCCTCGGTTCAGCAGCAGTCTTTACGGACTCTTCAATCTCTCGCCGACGGAGTACCAACTGTGCATGCTTTTGAAAATTCGTTCCACCCCTTCCGAGATCGCCATGGTGCTGAACAAGGACAAAAGCACCATCAGCTCCATACGCAGACGTTTGTACAAGAAGGTTTTCGACAAGGACGGAAGCGGAAAGGACTGGGACGAGTTCATCCTCTCATTATAAGGAAGTTAAACTGAGTTTGCAAACTATTTGCAAACTCTTCTTTTTCCATCAAGACAAAAGCAAACTATTTGCAAACTCATCCATTGGGGCATTGGACAAGAAAGCAGTATCTTTGACCCTGTCAACAAAAAATGCCCTTATGAGAAAGCTTTTTACCATGTGTGCCTTGGTGCTGGCGATGGCCGTGCAGGCACAAGACAAAGTGATACTGAACCCCGACTACGACAAGCCGGAGGGAGTGCCACATTTGGAACCAAAACGGGTGGAACTGAAGGATACCGCCACGGTGGTCCACATCAGTGTGAACAGCAATTTTTCGTGGTACATACTGATGGACATCTATTTGAAAGCCGACGACAAGAAGTATGCCTTGCGAGGAGGACGGCGCATCAGCACGTTCGGACAGGGCAAGCCGGCCTACGAGAAGGACGAGACCGTTCCATTCCGCAACAGCAAGGGAGATACGGTTTATGTATCCCATATTCTAAAGGAAGAGCCGTTTATAGACGGGAAGAAATACGAAAATACCAGCGTGGCCGACTCGTTGGTTTTGTGGTTTGATCCGCTGCCGGATGACGCGACCGTCTTCGACTTCTCCACCGACATCCACAACATCAGCCTCGTCAAGACGATTCGATACGACTCGGAACAGAACATCCTCCCCATGCCCGACGCCACGCCCGACCGATGTTTCGAGGCCATTGCAGCCATGTTTCCCGGCAAGGTGGTTTTCATCGACCTTTGGACGACCTGGTGCAGCCCTTGCAAGTATGGCATCGAGAAAATGACGCCCGTGAAGAAGGAGCTGGCGGACAAGGACGTGGTGTTCGTCTATCTGACCAATGAGACAAGCGACAAGGTGCTGTGGAAGAGGAGCACCGCCAACACCCAAGGTTACCATTTGATGGTGCCCAACGAATATTGGGACCAGCTCCCCTGCATCATCGAATTTACCGGCATCCCGCAATATTTCCTCTATAACCGCAAAGGCGAATGTGTCTTGAGCCAGACTGGATTCGGCGACGGTACGGAACAGTACTTCAAGGAGAAGATTTTGGAAGCACTGAACCAATAAAAGTAAGCAATATGCACAAAAATGTCATCACCTTAAGCATGCTCGCATTGATGTTCGGCTGCCAGCCAAAGACCGAAAAGGTCGTCTACGAACTTCCCAAAAGCGCTCACCTTATGGAACTGGAGCATCAGGAACGCGCCTTAAAAGACTCTCTTGAAAAGTACTTGGCACTTGGCGACACCATCCAGTGTGAACATTACCACGCCCTCTACAAAGCCACCACCGACTCTGTGGCAATCCTGCTCAAACAAGAAACCGCCGTGTTCATGGAGCGGATAAACAAGGTGAATCCATAAAATGTTTCATGAATCCATATCCATATAAAGGGATGGCAAGAAAGTGATCTCAAAAAGTGTGGGAACTCTCAAACTAGTTTGAGAGTTGCACCCTTATGGCAATATTTTTTGTGCCCGTTGAGTTGTTTCTATAAAACGAAGATATGAAAAAGATTTTAGTGATGATGATGGCCCTCGTGCTGACGATGGGAGCGCAAGGACAAGTTGCGGGTGACGGATACGACGATTTGATTGCGGCGATGGTTGCGGCCAAGATGCACCTGGACAGCATCGACGAGTCGAGCCTGGTGGCGGTGTACGACTATGAGTGCCGCACGCAGGACGCAGAGGGGCTGGCTGTAACGGACAAGATGAAGTTGTGCGTGCAGGTGGGACGGCACTGCACACGCAGTTATCCCTACCGCAAGTTTCGTATGGAAAGGGAACGGACCGGAAAAGAAAGAACGGAATACATGGAGGGGTATGATTTCGGGAGTGACGAAGAGCTCCCCAATCTCAAAGCAGAGTCGTACTGCTTCATGCCTGAGGTGTGGACAAACTATCCTGACGGAAAAACGACCGTGCGCGACGCCATCGTTCCCTCCTTGTATGAGACGAGGGAGGAGAGGAGGCCCATCAGTTGGACGCTCTCCGATGATACGCTGACCTTCGGTGGACACCCTTGCAAGACGGCCACGTGCCAGTTTCACGGACGGAAATGGACTGTACGTTACGCCGAGGACATCCCCACATCCGCCGGCCCTTGGAAACTCTGCGGACTGCCAGGCCTGATCCTTCATGCAGAATGCGACGGAGGCATCCACCGGTTTGTCATCTCCGACATCACCCGCACGGCAACCCCCATCTATTATGGAACCAATGCCATCACCACGAGAATATCCGAAGAGAAACTCATCAAGAACCGCATCAAGACGTTCGGCAACAGACTCTATCCCAAAAATCCATATTATTACATCGCAGGCGGCATGAGCAGCACGCAGGACGTTGTTTACTGCAATGATGCCTTGATGGTCAACGGTGTATTGGTGAATGATCGAGCACACGTTTTTCAACCGCTGGAAATGGAATGAAAAAGTCATTCTTGACAATGATGGCCCTTGCGCTGACGATAGCAGCACAGGCGCAAGTAGAGACAGTTGACACAGCACAATTTGTGGCTGTGTACGGCTATGAGTGTAGAACACAGAACGACGAGGCTGCACCAGTCACGGACAGGATGCAGGTCGTGGTACAAGCAGGACGGACGGTGACGAAGTCGATGCCGTACTCGGCCTATCCTGTGTATGACGACGAATCAGAGCCCGATGTGGCAGCAGGATTCCAAGAGGCTCTGATGCACATGCCGACGGTGTGGACGGGCTTGCCCACAGGGCAAACCACCGTGTGTGAATTTATCTTCCCACATGAGTATGAGGGCTATGAGCCGACACCCGACCTCGCGTGGACGCTCACCTATGACACGCTGACCGTAAGCGGCTACCTCTGTCAACAGGCCACGGCAACATTCCGAGGCGTGGAGTGGCACGTATGGTACACCGAGGAGATTCCATCGTCAGCAGGGCCGTGGCGGTTGCGAGGTCTGCCAGGGCTGATTGTCAAGGCCGAGAGTGAGGCGCACACGTTCTGCCTCGCGGGGCTGCGGATGGAGGCATCGCCCATCACTGCGCCTGAGCAAAACCCCGAAGTGCACAGGATGAAGTACGCCAAGCTGCTGAAGCATAAGAACGAGATTTATAGCAACCGCGAATATGCCAAGAATCCTTCATATTATGTGCCTGATCTCTGGGGCAGCATCACGGATATGATCGCCCTCAACCGCAACGGCCAGCAACTCCTGCTTGCCAATGGCGGTCATCCCTTGCTGACAAAAGCACATGTTTATCAACCGTTGGAATTGGAATAAAACAATGAAAAAGATTTTGGCAACAATGATGGCCCTCGTGCTGACGATAGGAGCGAAAGGACAAACAGAGACAATCGACACGAGCAAATTTGTAGTCACCTACGACTACGCACTACAAACCAGGATGGGGCATGACGACAGGGAAATCGTCGATTCCTGCCGCGTTGCCCTCATGGTGGGTACAAGCCACACGATGCAGATGGAATATTACCAATATGTGTGGCAATGTCTGGGCGACCGTAGCGTGCAGTACGAGATGGTAAGCAACAGCATACACCTCTATCCTACCATTTACGGCAACTATCCAGATGGCATGATGACTGCACGAGAGTTCCTTGCTCCAAGAGTGTATGTCATCGAAGAGCCAATGAACGCGCAGCAATGGACGCTGACCGACGACACGCTGACGGTGATGGGTTATGCGTGCAAAACGGCTACTTGCCAATATGCCGGCAGGGGCTGGACGGTATGCTATACAGAGGACATCCCCTCGACCGCCGGCCCGTGGAAACTGCACGGGCTGCCAGGGCTGATTGTCCGCGCAACAGATAATCAGGGCATACACACCTTCTGTCTTCGGTCTTTAGAACAGAAAGCCGTGGCGATGCCGTCATTTGACGATCCAAAGGACATGCGCGAAAAGCGTGACAAATTCATCAAGGAGCGAAACAAGCTACGCTGTAACAGTCGCTATGCAAAAGACCCCACCTATTATCTTAGCGGCAAGAGAGGCATGGTCGGAGTCAGCTACAATGATGGAGGATCTTTCCTTTTCTGGGACGAAGAAGATTCAACTGACATGAATAACTTCTACGAACCGGTGCGTAATATTCCTATTCCCAAAGCAGAGAATGTGCGGTATTTTCAACCGTTAGAATTGGAATGAAACAAATATGAAACGACTCCTATACGTCATATTAAATATAGCACTGGCCATCCATGCCTCGGCACAAGTCAAGGTGGCGGGACGGGTGACCGACCCCCAGGCCAAACCTGTGAGCGACGTGATAGTGAAGTTGGTCGGCGGTACGAAAACACTGGCTTTCACCACCACGAACACGAAGGGTGAGTATGCTTTGGAACTGAAGACCACGCCTGCGGGTGAGGTGGACTTGCAGTTCAGCCACATCAGTTATGAGAAGGAGTCGAAACGAATGACATTGAAGGAACGGTCAACCAAGACGGACATGGTGATGACACCCAAGGACATCTCGCTACAAGAAGTGACGGTGAAGCCCGACCCGTTGAGGCAGAGAGGCGACACGCTGAGCCACAACTTGGCGTCGTTTTTGGGCAAGGGCGACGTGACGCTGGAGGACGGACTGAGGCGGTTGCCTGGCGTGGACGTGTCGAACAGCGGAGGAATCAGCTATATGGGCAAGCCCATCTCACAGTTCAACATCGAGGGAATGGACCTCTTGGGTGGGCAGTACAATCTCGCCACACGCAACATCCCGGCTGACTATGTGACGAACGTGGAGATCGTGCGCAACCATCACAGTCGGCGTGTGGAGAAGGATGTGCCAAGCAACGATGTGTCGATGAACATCAAGTTGGCGAACAAGGCGAAGTTCAAGCCGTTCGGACAGGAAGAGGTGGGGGCTGGACATATGGAGGACGGCAGGGACAGGCTTCAAGCCCTGCTGGGACTGACGGGGATGATGTTCACCAATTCCTTCCAGACCATCTGCTCGTTGAAAGGAGGCAACTACAAGAACTTTGGGAATGCCGACCTGACCAACCATTTCGGCGGTTCTGACGTGAGCACGCCGGCCACGAGCTTGTTCGGCGGCTTCGACGGAGGAGGGCCACCGCAAGGCCAGCATGTCTACCGACGCAACGGAATGGCGACCGTCAACACCATCAACAAGCTGGACTCCTTCACCACATTCAAGGTCAACGCCGACTACAGCTACCATCGCGCCACGCATGACATCAGCCAGAGCACGACATACCTGACCAACGCGGGAGACTATGTGACCGTCGCCGAACAGACATCACCGCTGACGAAGACCCACCTGCCGAAATTGTCGGTGAACTATATGAAGAATGCCGACCAGCTGTATTTCAACGAGACGTTTTATATCAAGGGGAAGTTCGAGGAGAACGAAGGGGATGTCAATGTTAGCGGCTCCCTGGTCGAGCAACGCCGGAGGACTTCGTCGTTCGAGATGGGCAATGAATTCTTCTGGATGGGCAGGACGAAGAAGGGCGCCCGCCGCCACGTCAATGCCAACGTGTCGTTCAAACGGACGCCGACGCTAAGGCTGTCGTTTGTCTCGGAAGGTGACGGCTACGGGCAGACGGCACAGTCCTCGACGCTCAGCATGAATGTCGGCTCGTCGTTCAACGTCCCCATAGGCAAGGCGTTCCGGTTGAACCTGCCTGTCAGCATGAATGCGACGTACGACGATTTGGAGACCAACCGAATGGCGACAGGTGAGGTCAACCACATCCGGGGCTGGGCGTTCTCGCCTACTGCAAACCCCGGCTTCGAAATCCATTCGCGCAACCGCCGTTTCTACCTCAGTGCAGGCCTGGGGGCCGCATTGAAGGGATTGTACTATAACAAATTGAATTACACGAAGCCGGTGCTCAATCCCTCGGTCGGCATCAACTACACTTTCTCTGCCAACAGCAAGCTGTCCTTCTCCACGGGCTACTCGACCTCGATTGGCGACATGATGACGCTGTTGACGGAGCCGATGCAGGTGAACTACCGCACCGTGCGCACCTCATCGGGCATCATCGGCGAGTCGGATACGTGGCACACGTCGGGTGAATGGAAGTGGCAGCTGCCCATGCAGTACTTCACGTTGAGCCTTTCGGCCAGCCACAGCGAGGACAAGCAAAACACGCTCTTCTCGCAGAACGTCAGCGGCATCGATGTCAGCAACACGGCACTGCTCCGTGACACGCGCTCACGCTCCACCGGTTTCTCCTTCTCCACTACGAAGAACATCCCTACGTTCTATGCCAAATTTGGCGCGGGGGGAAGTTACAGCTTCGGCAGTGGGGAGCAGGCCGTCGGACAAGCTGTCATCAGCACCCACTCGAACAACTACAGCCTGCATGGCAACGCCACCATCACACCTGTCAAATGGCTCGAACTGAAATACGACATCAGCCATGGCTGGTCGCAGTCACGATACTCGAATGAAAAGAACACCTCGACCTCGCTCACACACAGCGGCGCCGTCCATGTGTTTCCCATCGCCGCCATGGACCTCTCAGTCAACTACGACCACGTGCGCCGCCAGCTCACCGCCGACCAATACAAGCGCATGTCCCTCTTCTACGCTTCGGCGCAGTACAAGCTGAAACGGCTCGTACTCCGCCTCGAACTCGACAATCTCCTGAACCAGCGCAACTACGCCTACACCATCTTCAACGGCGTCAACACCTACAGCTACGACTTCGGCCTCTGTGGCCGCACGGTCATGTTCAGGGCCATGTTCAAGCTATAACCTCAAGAATGCATCACATGAACAAAAAAGCCATCATCACCATTCTGTTTGCCCTCGCCATACATCCTCCCATATCCTCACAAACTCGGTCAACCCTTCCATTGTGGGAGCGCAAGAGTGCTCCTGCTGTCATATTGGGACGGTACGTTGACTGGAAGGTTGGTGAAGACTGCAATCCTCCCGGCTTTTGGGGAAACCAAAATTCACTGAAAGGAAACTCTATCCCTGAAATAACCACTGATTCCATCGCTGGCCGATTCACCTTAGTATGGGATATCTGTTACCCTCTACTACATGAATTTCATGGATGGTCTGTTTTGCTCTGTCCTGGCGATACCATAAGAATAGACATTGACAGGTCGGCTTTCGCTGCATACGAAGCCTACAAGAAAGATACGCCTGCCGACAGTGTCACGACATCCAAATTACAGGAACTGTGGAAGAGGGCCGTACACATTGAAGGCGGCACCTTTGAACAGCCACTGCCTGTCCATATGAAAGGGATGGTGCTTGGCTACCGTCGCGAATATGCCGAAGCGCATCTGCACGACACTTTTGATGAGTGGCGCGAAGTGTGTTGGAACGAGTTCCAGGAAGTGGTGTCGCAGATGGATTCACTCTCCCTCTTGCCTTGGGAACGGGAATACCACAGGATGCTTGTCGAACAGGATTATATCACCAAGTTAGGACAATTCATGTTTGCCAAAACCAGTTGGGGCTTGTTGAAAGATAACAAGGAGAAGGAAGCTTTCGAGAAGCAAGTGACCTTCAAAGACCCCCATGCCGCTGAACTCACGTACTATCGCTGCGTTCCCGGCTTCTATGCCTGTCTGAACAATCTGTTTGACGAGGGTCGGAAGTACATCCAGGCCAATGGGTTGGAAGATTCGCCTTTGGGATGCTGGTTCAAGGAGTTGGACGAAGCCCAGGCGGTGATGACTCGTGTGAAGGCCAAGCAGCTGGTGACAGACAGTGAGTTGGATGCCCTGTCTCCTGAGTTCCAAGTTCAGATCAGAGAGGTTCAAGCACTACTGGAACAAGAGGCAGCCGACGGCAAAGGCATAAGCAGGGACTTGCCCGAAGGGGAGCCTCAGGAGTGGCTGCCGAAGATTGTTGCAGGGCACAAGGGGCGCATCGTCTTCATCGACTTCTGGGCTACCTGGTGCGGGCCTTGTCGCACGGGCATGAAAGAAATGGAAAGCGTGAAGGAGGAATTGAAGGCAAGGGGCGTGGATTTCATCTACATCACCGACACCAGCAGCAGTACCGAAGACTGGCTGGGGTATGTCAGCCAGCACGCTGGAGACCACTACATCGTGCCCAAAGACAAGATGCAGGAGATGCAAATCCCCGGCTACGACAATGCCATCCCCCATTACCTCATCTACGACCGTGAGGGAAAGCTCGCAAAGGCGATTTCAGGCTGGCCTGGCTTGGAAGGGATGACGCATGAATTTGATGACATAAAGTGAAAAAGCCACAAGCCATGAATAACATACCATATACTTGTGTGTTGGCATTGATGCTGGCGACAATGAGCATGGGACTGCAAGCAGAAGCACAGACCGTGGTGCTCGACACGTCGAATGTCGTTGTAGGGTATCATTATTCATGCAACACCAAGGACGCGGAAGGCAGGGCGGCCATTGATGAATATGACATCGCATTGCTGATAGGAAAGAAAATCGTGGCACAGAAGGGGTTTTGTGAATTGTCTTTGGATGAAGACGACAATGATGATTATGTCCGGATACTGACAGAGCGCCAACATCACGTCCCGGAAATATACATTGGCTTTCCTGATGAAGACAAGGTCACCATCCGGGAGACCGTCCTCATGGACGATTTTGAGATGGTTGAGAAGAAAGGAGATGTCGAGTGGCTGATACTGTCTGATACCACTCAAATAAATGGCCATACCTGCAAGAAGGCAACCGCGAACGTGCGCGGTCGCCAATGGACAGCCTGGTTTGCAGAGGAACTCCCGATGCCCTATGGCCCATGGCTCCTTGGAGGGCTGCCGGGACTCATCCTGTGCGCGGAATCGGACGACATCCATAAGTTTCATATGACTTCCCTCTCGGCCGCCTCATACCCCATTGAATATGAAAAACGCATCGACATCATGAGGACGTCAAGGAAAAAGTTCATCAAGTATAGGGACGGCATCACAAACAATCCCTTGTATCTCGCCAACCCATCTTCGCTGATATCACCAGACATCGAGCGGCACAAAACCATCTACCAATTTGGCAATGGCATCGAGTTCGTTGAGATGAAGGGACATGTTTTCAATCCCCACCCAAATGTTTTCATACCTTTGGATTTGGAATAACCTCATAATACATTCAACAATATGAACAAACCGATGAAGAGAGTGCAATACAAGTTTGGTTGCTTTGCCGAACATGACGTTTTTAGCCTGAAATGCAAAAAGATTATCGTGACAATGATGGCATTTGTCCTGACAATGGGAGCGCATGGACAAACGGACAGTATTGACCATTCACAGTTCGTGGTGGCTTATGACTTTGTGACGAACACGACAGACAAAAACGGGAATGCCGCGACAGATTCCGTACAGCTGGCTGTCATCGTTGGGAGACGCTCGGTCAAATGCATGGAGTTCAACCGCGCCATGATTGAAGACTTCGGGGAATGGGATAATCAGGACTACCAATTTGGCGAGTGGTACGCGAGAAAGTACAACCTACCCGTCATCTATGTGGGTTATCCCGAAGGAGAAGTCTGTGCGTTCGACAAGATCACCCCCAACCGGTACTTCGTCAGCGAACCGCTGCCCGACTTCGATTGGTCGTTGGCGGAAGACACGCTGTCCATCGGTGGCTATCTATGTCATAAGGCCGTTGGCAGGTATGGTGGAAGGACATGGACGGCGTGGTATGCCGAAGACGTTTCGGCTCCCTACGGACCATGGAAACTGCGTGGCCTGCCAGGCATGATTCTTAGAGCAGAGGATGCGGATGGCATCTTCCATTTCGAATTCGTGAAACTGATGAGGAAGCCTGCGAAGATAAGTTATATGAGCAAGGATGGTTATACGGCAATGAAACGTGACAAGTTCATCGCCCATCGCAACAAACTATTCTGTAGCAAGCAGTATGTCCATAATCCACGTTATTACATTCCCGACGGTGCCTACGAACACATGAACATCATCGAGATGTGGCCGGGTGGACCAGAACCTGCCGCCGAGGATAAACTCTCAGTCGTGGCAATAGACATGGTCATCCCCAAGAAAGTGAATGTCTATCAACCTTTGGAATTGGAATGACGATGTCTTTTTCCTTATTATTCTTTTCGGAAGTTACAGAGAAAATCCAACAAAAAAATTGTATTGTTTTTCAATAAAGAAAATGGCAATTTTCATTAACCCAGATATCACTTTTTGTCATTGAAGGTTGCCTGTCCAGAAAACCACAAAAAGCAAGTCAGAGTCTCTTCAGAGATGATAAAGCAAGTTGTACTTTTGGGTCCCCAAAAGTGAACTTGCCAACAATAGTTGGGTTTTCAAATCGACCTCGCAACTCGGTCTATTTCATCACTTCGTGATACATTATCCTACAAGAAATGGAACGTCTGTAATATCACTTTAGTGATACATTATCCTACAAGAAATGGAATGCTTGTAATATCACTTTAGTGATTCATTAAGAACTTGAAAAAAGCAAAATCATCCAATGGATGACCTTTTTCATCTGTCAATGAGTGATACATTATGTGGCGTTTCCTGCCTTTAAATCTGGTCGGCAAAAAGGGAAAAATGAATCACCAAATGATACGTTATCTCTTCACTTGTGCTCAAGAAACGGGTCTGATAATCCATCACTATTTTGAACCATTAACATCGCGCAGAAGAGCCAACTAAATCCCAAGGAAGACAGATTAATTGGTCACCAAGTGATATATTGTGCGTCTTCCATCCCATCATTTTCCAGATTGGGAAAAGGGGATAATGAATCAAAGGTTGATGTGATATTCCTTCAAATGTGCACAAGGAATGGGTCGTTAATCCATCACTTTGTGATTCATTGACATTTCACAATAGAGACAATAACATCCCAAGAAATACTGTTTTCATCAGTCGAAATATGATTCATTAAGCATCTTCCATCCCGTCATTTTCCAGATAGGGAAAAGAGGATAATGAATCACACATTGATACTATATATCCACAAGAGTATCAAAAAAGGGGGCGCTAATTCATCACTTTGTGATTCATTGATTGATATCTCGCAGGAGAGACAATAACATTCCAAGGATAACAATTTCATCTGTTAGAAAGTGATACATTGTGAGTCTTCCATCCCGTCATTATCCAGATTTGAAAAGGGGATAATGAATCACACTATGATATGTTATTTCTTCACTTGTGCTCAAGAAATGGGGGCGTTAATCCATCACTTTGTGACTCGTTGACATCTCGGAAATAAGATGATGACTTCCCTTAAATGACAGTTTCAACAGTCACTAAGTGATAGATTATGTGAATTGTCTCCAGTCATTATCCAGCTTGGAAAAGAGGATAATGAATCGCATAGTGATATGATATTCCTTCAAGAGCGCACAAAAATGGGGGCGATAAATGAAGTGTTCAAAGGTTGGCTTTTGATAGGATGGCACGAGCCTGGTCGATTTCACGGCTGAAATCCACCGTGCCACGGTGTGCCTCGCTTTCTTCCATCAATTTGTCGAAGCGGTCGGACGCCTCACCGGTCAATACAGGTACTGCTGCTATTTCTGATGCCATTTTTCGTTTTTCCTATATTATTGCCATTATTTTCCTTAATCAAAGAGTTCCGTCATTGCGCACGACACTTGAATTTATTGTCATTTACCATAGAAGGGAGGTGTACATATCATAAGTCAAGGACGGTCTTCACTTCCCTGAAACGCTCCTGCAACTTAGCAATTCTGTTGATCAAGTCATCGAACGGCAGTTTGTTGCCATAGATGAAGCTGTTGCACATTTGCTGGTAGTCTGCTTCCCATTCGTCGAGAACTTCTTCAGGCGGAACGATACGGATGACCGACGGATGATGCTTCTGGTAGTCCACGTATTTAAGCGCATAGTATTGCGAGCGGTGCTTCACAATTGCGGCATACAGTTCCCCATCCTGAAGGCCCTGTCTGCCGAACGGGGTGTCCATCAGTTTCTCCAAGTCATATAGGTGACGGCTCATACGGTGTGACCGAGGATGCTCTTTCTGGAATTCTTCGTTCAGAAGGAAGGCTTTTTCCAGAAAGGTTCTGGTAGGTACAACCGTGCGGATGTCACACGTGGTCTCGTCATCTTCCCCTGGGAAATGTTTGCATATCAATGAAGTGATATGCTTCAATTCCGTGGGTTCATTCATGGAAAGGCAGCTGATCTCGATTTTCACCTGAGGGGGAATGTATTCCACGGCATCTTCCAAGATGCTGTCGAAGTGAACTAAAAGCACGGTCGGGTCTTTGTCGCTGTCAACAGGCTTGGCTCCGTCTTTGGTCAGTACAGTTTCGACCTTTTCAATCGAGAAGTCCGTGATTCCCATCTGTCTCAATCTGCTGTCCAATTCTGGTGCCAAAGTGTCCATGATGTATTCACGTGACTTCTTGCGTAGTTTCTCGCGTTGGCTTTTGGTCGTCTTTTCTATGCCAAAGAACTGATGGTCGATGGCCAGGTCGATATCCTCGCTGAATCGCTCTATGAGCGTCCAGCCCTTGCTGAGCGAGGTCCCGCCTTTGAAGATGAGGTACTCGGAACAAGATGTTTGGAACAAAGCTTTCAGGATTGCCGTCACCCACCAGTCTTTCTCCACAGCTATGGGGTGGATGTGCTCCATTTCCTCTGTCCTTTGTATGAGGGCTCGCTTGTCTGCCCCGTTGTTCTTTTGCCAAATGCTCATTGGTCTTCTGTGTTTAGAATGGGTATAATGATCTTTTTCATCCAACCGGGGAGGAGTCTGATATCTCTTTTGACTGAAGCCTTGTCGGGTTCGTCATGAATCAGTTTTCTGATGACCGCCATCTCTTCCTCCCCGACATTGTCTTTTCCAATGGATTTCAAGGCTTGCGCCAACAAGGCCATCATCTTGTTTTCAAAAGCAAAGTTCTTTGGCACACCTCTTTTAAAGGTGATTGTCCTTCCGTTGACATGGATCTCCCTGGCAGAACCTGAAGTGAGGAAGGTACGGGTCATCGGCACTTGCGTCGAAAGTCCGAGGATGTTTTCCGCAGTAGGCCCACTTGGGAGGATTTGGGCATTGTCCCTCCGGGCTATCGCCTCTGCAATTTTCGTGACGGAAGGATAGACCACCCCGAACCGACTCATTTCCGGTTTCAAGTATACGCCTCTTCCAATCCGGATGATTTCACCACGTTTCTCCAAAGTCGACAAGATGCGGCTCACGGCCTTGTCGTCACGTGTGTCCGAACAGTCTGAGACAAACAGGATGGTGCCCGGTGGTGCCTGGGTGGCTTTTATTGCTCCCTCGTTCATGTCTTTTTTATATGTACTGATACTATATTTTTAAGTGAGATGAGTGCATTGATTATGGAAGACAAAGGTATGCATTTTTAATTGATTCTGTTAGTTATGCTTTATATATTTAACATTTATTAAGTGGATAATTTTGCAAAAGTTATCCACATTGTCCTATCTGGTCTATCATGCACTTCAATGTCTCCACTTCGTTTTGAGCCTACATCTTGTTTCTCAGCATCTCCAACAGCCTATCCATCTCGTCACTATTCAGTCCTTCGAGGAATGCTTGCATCTTGTCGTCGGACTTGGCCTTTTCCTGCTCAATTATGGCCAGATTGTCATTAACTTCATACTCTTGTTCATCAAACGCGAAGCACATGAGCCGAAACCGCTCTTTCAGGTCTATATGTGCATATCTCTCCACGGTGTCACTGCCATGCTTGATTTCGGTTCCAGATAGCAACTGTGAATGTAGTTGTCGGAAAAGGTTAGTAGATTCACGAATTTTGAAATACCCATTCTTTTGATATATTCTCTTGTCGTATCCAATCCTTTATCTTCAAGTGCTATTAACCCCATCAAACTGGTTGTAGTATATGCTTCTGCTGATGGTATCATCCACTTTCCCGCCTTAGTGCAATGAGTATAAAAAAAACCGTGTTTCTATCCTGTATGAGGCAGTAAAGTAAACTCGAAGGGGTCAAAGGCATCAATTCCCTTTTGTGTATCGGAAATCGATTGGTCTGTTCTACAAGGCAGCGTGTTCTCATGCAGTTTGTCCAAAATGTCGTTAAGCGCATCAGTGTTCTCCCCTGTAACATCCAGGTTGAAATAGATATGACAGTGGAAGGCCTCTTTGTCGTCGTGGCTCTTTATGTGCATTCTGCTCCCAACAACAGGTTCATGTCGACTGCTTTGGCTGCCAGATATACATCCTTATTCATGGTATTATGTTCCGTGAAACTAATCAGGAATAGTTCGCCGCAGTGATACTCCTTGATTTTCCACACAAGCGTTACAACATCATAGTATGGAATGCGGTTGTTTGCTTCGGGATAGGTGTGGATATGTATATCAATATATACAGGCTCAAAGTATTCGCCTCTTTCCTCTATTCGACACAACCTTTAAATTCATCTTCAAAGTAAGGGATGGCTCCATACTTCCCTTCCAGATAATTCTTCTCGTAGTTGCTGTCTGTTCTAGGTTTTGCTCCATTATCTAACGTGATACTCATCATTGGTGTCAGTTTCGTAGAATAATGCGTTTTTGCTGTCTTTTCTACAAATATCACCTGATCTCGCCTCAGCAATTTTTTTGACAGCATATTAGTATCGTGCGTGGTGAATATCAGCTGCGCACCGTGAGGGTTCGTCTCTGCACAATTGAAAAGTTGCACGATACGACGCGACAGCAGTGGATGCAGTTGCGCATCCAACTCGTCAACAAACAGCGATTTCCCCTGCCGAAGGGTGTCAATAATTGGACCCGCTAGATTAAACAGTTTCCTGGTGCCGTCCGACTCTCTTTCATCTATATCAAAATCCACCATCCCTACGACATCACCCTCTTCATTAATCTTACTATGTGTGGCG
>JAEEGF010385506.1_pt1 | contig 35797 bp, 35 predicted proteins | sample 9134171 | NCBI WGS metagenome assembly JAEEGF01 (sample SAMN16246542, study PRJNA631951) | gut metagenome | biome: gut microbiome; feature: rumen; material: AP-attached | host: Bos | place: Iran: Karaj | collected 2018-10
GGAAATCGGACAAACCGTACGCTGTATCAAACCGAGAGAAGATTCGTTTTCATCAATGATCGGTTTGCTTTCCACGCCCTCCATCAACTTTGTCATAAACAGATTCCAAAGGACGGCAGCGTAGTCTCCGCCGCTCGATTCTTTGGCAAGTTTATTGACAGGCAGATCGTGACCGATCCAAACGACGGCTGTATATTTGCAGGTCATGCCGGCAAAGCATACACTGGCATAGTCAGAGTTCGTGCCGGTCTTCCCCGCAACTTCATAGCCGGGAATCTGCGCTTTCGTTCCGGTGCCAGAGGCAACGGCGTCTTTCAGAAGATCGACGAGCATATAAGCGGTCGAAGAATCGGAATAAACTTTTGTCTGAGACCCGCGTATAATATCCGCATTCAGGATGGTATTGCCCTCGGCGTCCACGACTCTTGTAAAGGACAGCGGTTCGTTGTAATACCCGTTATTTGCGATTGCCGCATAGGCAGCACAAAGCTGCAGCGGGGTAACGCCGCTTGTTCCGAGCGCAAGTCCCGGACCGTCTTTGTTGATCTGAGACTCTTTGATACCGAGACGCTTCAGATATTCAACAGCGCGATCGACGCCGACATACTTTGAAAACAGCAGGCGGGCGGCGACGACATTCAGAGAATGTGTAAGACCGTATCGAACCGTAACGGGACCGAAATGCTTTTTGAGCAGACCGCCTTCCGGATAGCCGTTCTCCCCTCCCCATCCTTCGATCTGTCCGGTAACGTTTGCAACAACCGTTGCGGGAGAAGCACCGTTATCAAGCGCAGCACCGTAAATACTGAGCGGCTTGATGGAAGAACCGATTTCGACGTAACTCTGCGTTGCACGGTTCAGCCCTCTGCGAATCTGCGGTTCATTCCGCCCGCCGACGATCGCACGAATCTCGCCTGTATGCTGATCAATAACAACAGACGCAGCCTGCGGTTCGACCGTTTCGATCGTGATACTGTCGGAAATAACTTCCGTGATCTTATTCTGACTCATATCGGCCAGCATCGGATAGCCGTCCCATTCGGTCAAAGCGGTCTGAACCGTTTCCTGCACAAACGGGTCGAGCGTGGTATAGATGCGGTATCCGCCCGTCCTCAGCTTGTTTTCATAGATCTGACGGTTCTGCGTGTTGTTGACGACGCCGTCCTTTGCCAGCCAGTGCGTGATAACGTCGTCGATGCAGTACTCGACAAAGTACGCGTAATCGTACATTCTGGAATTCTCGGATTTCGGGAGGATATACAGCTGCTCGTTCAGTGCGTTCAGATATTGCTCGCGCGTGATCTTGTCGTTCTCGTACATGCGCGCAAGAACGGTGTTTGTGCGGGCAACCGTGTATTTTTCATAGGCATCCTCATCACGTCCGTACGTCTCCCAATAATAGTTCAGACGCGGATTGTATCGGTACGGATTCTGCGTCAGACCGGCAATCAAAGCGCATTCGCGTACGGTCAGTTCGTTCAGATCCTTGCCGAAATAATCCTTTGCGGCCGTTTTGACGCCGTAGTTGGAGCCGCCGAGATAGATGTCGTTCAGATAGGCTTCGAGAATATCGTCCTTTTCCATGACCTTCTCGCACTGCAGTGCAAGGAAAGCCTCCTGCGCTTTGCGCTTATAAGTGCGCTCGGCGCCGAGGACCTTGTTTTTGATCAGCTGCTGCGTGATCGTGCTGCCGCCGGAGGAATTGCTGTTGCCGAGAATCTCCAGCGCTGCCGAGAACAGACGTTTGAAATCGACGCCGTTGTGCTTATAGAAGCGAACGTCCTCGACGGAGATAAAGGCGTTGCGCAGCATCTCGGGGATGTCCTCCAGATCCACCCAGTCGCGATACTCGATCGCCGTGATCGACATCAGCTCGTTGCCGTTGATATCATACAGATAGGATGTTCTGTCGCTCTTGGTCAGCTGTGCGATATCAAAAACCGGCGTCGTATCGATATACGCCTTCAATACGCCGTAGGCAAGACCTGCACCGGCCATGCCGACGATCAGAATCGCGACGAGCAGCAGCTTCAACGTCAAAAACAACACGTCGAGAGCAAAGGGCTTGCGCCCCGTATTCTGCGTGAAAAGAGATTCTCTCCCGATATGAAAACGCTTTTTTGCTTTGGTTGCGGTTTTATCCATATATTCAGTATACCATACTTTTCATCCTTCGGAAGGTTTTTTTGCTTTATTCACAAAAATAACACGTTCTCGTGAAAAAAAGCTTGCCTTTTTCAGAACGATGCCGTATAATACATGCTGTTCGGGGCTTTAGCGAAGTTGGCTATCGCGCTACACTGGCAGTGTAGAGATCAGGGGTTCGACTCCCCTAAGCTCCACCAGACGAGCCGGGCATCCGCCTGGCTCTTTTTTTATGTACAAAGCGGCTGTACGGCAGTATTCCGGTAGGTCAGAAAACGAAACGACAGGTCGTTTTCCGTCTGTCGCTCCCCCGCCTCGGTCAGGATCCAGTCCGGCAGCAGATTCAGATTCGGAAAGTATCGGTCGGAAACGGCGTCCGTTTCGGTCATTGTGACGAACGCGGCCGAACAGTACGGCAGCAGCAAACGGTAGATTTGTTCGCCGCCGCAGACAAAGACGGAATCCGGATCGCGCACGGACAGGACGTCCTTCAGAGCGGCAAGATCGCGGCAGACGATCGCGCCGTTGACCGAAAAGGATGGATCCCGGCTCAGAATGATGTTCTCACGATCGACAAGCGGCTGTCCGTTCGGAAAGGTCTCAAGCGTCTTTCGGCCGATAATGATCGTATGCCCGGTCGTAAGCGCGCGAAAGCGGCGCATATCGGCACGGATGCGCACAAGCAGCTGATTCTCTTTTCCGATTCCCCATTGCTCGGAGACGTTGACGATTGCTATCATAGGTTCAGATCGCGACGGGAATGGTCCCTTCAAACGGATGATACTGATAGTTTTCCATCCGGAAGCTCTTTGTTGTGAAACGGTAAAAATCCTTCACGTCCGGATCGACAGAGAACTGCGGCGCGTCGTACGGTTCCAGCTTCAGCATGCGCTCCACCATCTCCACATGGCGATCGTAGATGTGGCAATCTGCGATCACATGCACAAGCTCGCCGGGCTCAAGTCCGGACACCTGCGCAAACATATGAACAAGCACCGCATACTGGACGACATTCCAGTTGTTTGCGGTCAGCATATCCTGAGAACGCTGGTTCAGGATCGCGTTGAGGCGGTTTCCGGTGACGTTGAAGGTCATGCTGTACGCGCACGGATAGAGGTGCATTTCATGCAGATCCTCAAAGTTGTACATGCTTGTCAGGATACGGCGGCTGGCCGGGTCATGCTTCAGCTGCCAGAGCACGCGATCCACCTGATCAAACTCGCCCTCGGGATAGCTGTGCTTTTGCGCAAGCTGATAGCCGTACGCCTTGCCGATCGAACCGGTTTCATCCGCCCAGCTGTCCCAGATGCGGCTCGAGAGCGCGTGAACATCGTTGGATTTCTTCTGCCAGATCCAAAGCAGCTCGTCGACGGCGGATTTCCAGTAGGTCCTGCGCAGCGTCATGATCGGGAATTCCTTTTGAAGATCGTATCGGTTGACGATCCCGAACAGCTTGACCGTATGCGCAGGCGTGCCGTCCTCCCAATGCGGACGCACGGGAAGGTCGGTGTCCCAGACGCCTTCGCTCAAGATCCTCCGACAGTTCTCGACATAAACCCGATCCGCGTAACTCATAGCAAAACCTCCGATGCGTTTCGTTTATTATATCACATTCGGAGGTTTTCGCAAGGTTATGTTTTGGTGATAAAGATGTTCGAACAGTTTTTGCAGGTCACGCGGATCTTTCCCTTATGCTTCGGCGCGCGCATGCGCTGCCTGCATTGCGGGCACTTGAAATACCGGTATGTTTTGCGGTCTCTCCATGCCTGCTTTTTGGAAGAAAACCACCTGCGGATCTTTTGCATGCGGTACAGATACTGCGTGTTTTCCTTCTGCCGCCTGGCCACATTGCGTGAAAAAACACGAAATGCCCAATATGCCATCAGCACGAGCCCGACGCCGTAGACGACATAGTAAAGGATGCGGAATACACGGAAGGCGCCGTACATCTCGCGCCTTGCGAACAGCAGCGAAAGAAAGGTAAACAGAATCGCCGTCAGCAGGCAGCCGAGGCTCAGACGGTTCACAAACCTTGCAAACGCGTCGACACCGTTGCGTCCCTGCATAAACCGATATAGCCGATTACGAAAGCTCATAGAATTCTCCTGTCGTGACGTTTTCTGTCGAGTTTGACCGCGCGGAGTTGCGGTTTGTATCGTACGTGCCGAACAAAGGATAATAGCAGGCGTCAAGGAACACGTTGAAAACACATCTTGTCAATGCGAAGATCATGATGAATATCAGGAACAGATAGAACAGACGGAAGGTCCTCCGCTGCGGCGTGTAATTGTTCCCGCGCTGTTGTTCTTCAAAGATCGAGCTCCAGCCGAACGGCGGTTCGTTGCCGTCGCCTGCGCTGTTGCCGCCCGTATAGGAGCCTCCGTAGTATCCCTGTCCCGTTCGATAGTAGGTCTGCCACGGATTGGAGCCGTAGCCGGATTGCTGGTAGAATGTCTGCTGCTTTTCGGAAGCGCGGTATGCGGCGCGCTTTTCCGCCGTTTTGATCTGATCGTATGCGACATTGACGTCGTTCATCTTGGCTGCGGCGGTCGGATCGTTGGGGTTCAGATCGGGATGGTATTTCTTGGCAAGACGCCTGTATGCGTTTCGGATCTCTTCGTCTGTCGCCGTTTCGGAAACGCCCAGAACCGTATACGGATTCTTTGCCATATACATCCTCTCCCCCTTTCGATTTGCTTACTTTGTTATGTTACTCATTTTTCGCCGTTTCGTCAATGCAGTTCACAAGATTGTTGCAATTCGGACGCGATTCCGTAACGGACAAATTCATTTTGATGAAATAGCGTTGCGAATTGACACAACGGATGCTTCATGGTAATATATAGTATTGGAGGTATAAACGATGCATCCAGTTAAACTGATCGCGGACAGCTCCTGCGATATCGGCCCGGAGCTTGCAAAACGATATGACGTCGATTTCGTTCACATTCATGTACGGCTGAACGGGAACGAGTATCATGACGGCGTGGATATCACGCACACGGATATCTATGCCAATTATGAACAGAATCACACGCTTCCGAGTACCTGCGCCGTGAATATCGACGAGTACGAATCGGTCTTTCGTCCGTATGTCGAACAGGGCTATGACGTTGTGCATATCTCGCTCGGCAGCGGGCTGTCGTCCACCTGCAGCAACGCAAACCTGGCAGCCGGACTGTTTGATCCGGGCCGTGTCTTTGTCATAGATTCCAAAAGCCTTTCTTCGGGTGCCGGCATTCTGGTATGCGAATGCGGCGAGCGTGTCAAAAAAGGATGCCCGGCGAAGCAGATCTTTGAGGAAGTGTCTCCGCTTGCGGATCGCATCAGCGCTTCGTTCATCCTGGACGACCTCGAATACCTGCATGCCGGCGGCAGATGCTCGGGACTTGCCCAGTTCGGCGCGTCCCTGATGAATCTGAAACCGTGCATAACGGTCAGAAACGACCTGTACGGTTCGATGAGCGTCGGGAAAAAGTATATGGGTTCCTATAAGCGCAGTGCGTTGAAATATGTGGAGACCATGCTGAAGGATCGCACGGATATTGCGCTTGATCGCTGCTTTATCACGCATTCCGACACCGATCCGGACGTGCTTGATGCGATGCGATCGCTTGCGCTTGAACTGCAGCCGTTTACCGAGTTCCACATCACCCATACGAGTGCGACGATCACCGCGCACTGCGGACCGAATACGACCGGACTGATGTTTCTGACAAAATGATTGCATTGAGTTTTCTGCTGCTGTTCGCGATCTCGGGAATCTGTGTTTCCGGAATGATCTTCAAAAAAGAAGCGTTCCGTAACCGTATCTGGCTCGGTCTTGCGATCGGGCTTTTGATGTTGACGTGGCTTCCTCCCCTGTTTGCTTTTGCGGTCGGCTTTACAAAGGCTGCGCAGCTGCTCTCCGCGATCGTCGCGGTTTTGCTCATCGCGCTGTCCGTATTCCGGATGATCCGGGCGCACAAGAGCGGATTTCGCCGTTCACGTCTGAACAAACGCGATCTCTCTGCGCTGTTTGTGATCGTCCCGATCCTTCTGATCTGCTTTTCGCTTCTGAATACGCACATTCTATACCCGCATGCGAACGGAAGCATCTGGGTCGGGCAGGTGACGTACGGCGATCTTGCCATGCATCTCGGCTTTATGACGAGCATTGCCGAGCAGACGGCGTTTCCGCCGCAGTACAGCATTTTTCCCGGCCATGCGCTGAACTATCCGTTTTTGTGCGAAACGTCGGGCGCGTCGCTGTTTCAGCTCGGCATGTCCGTTCGGTGGGCCTATATCCTGTCCGCGGCGTACGCGTTTGTCGTCGTTGTGCTCGGCGTGTATTGCTTCTTCCGTCAATGGCTGAAAAAGAATTCGCGCGCGCTCTTTGCCACGATTTTGTTCTTCTTCGGCGGCGGATTCGGTTTTCTGTACTTCTTCGATCTCTCAAAAACGGGCGGGCTGCTTGCGCCGATGCTCCACATCGGAAAAGAAACCGTTTCACAGTCCCTTCTCGACGGATTTTATCTGACGCCGACCAATATCCCTGCGCTCGGACTCCGTTGGGTCAATCCGATCGTCGATATGCTGATCCCGCAGCGTGCCACGCTGTTCGGATGGGCGTTCCTGTTCCCCTGCCTGTATCTGCTGCACGGGTTTGCGTTTGAACAAAAACGAAGCAATCTGCTTCCGCTCGGCGTCATTGCGGGACTGCTGCCGATGATCCATACGCACTCGTTCCTGGCGCTTGGCATCGTCAGCGCAACGTGGTTCGTGATCGACCTGATCTCCGTTCGGTTCAAGCCGAAACGGCTCTTTGATTGGCTCATTTACGGCGGGATCGCATGCGCGCTCGCCGCGCCGCAGCTGATCCTGTTCACGTTCCGGCAGACATCGGAAAGCGGCATGGTGCATTTCCATCTGAACTGGGCAAACACGACCGATTCCTATCTTTGGTTCTATATCAAGAATCTCGGCCTGATTTTCCTGCTCATGCCGTTCGCGTTCCTGATCCTGCCGAAACGGGACAAAAAAATCTATGCCGGCGCGCTCGTGCTCTGGCTGATCGCGGAGCTGATCGAGTTTCAGCCGAACGATTACGACAACAATAAGCTGCTTTTCATCTGGTACGCGTTTACTTGCGGCATGGTCGCAAAGCTGCTTTTCGTTGTACGCGACCGGATCTTGCACATCGTACGCAAACGGTATTCTGCACAATCGCGCCGGTATGCCCATCGCATCGGCATTACGGTTTTGATGAGCGCGATCGTACTCTATTTCGTATGCAAGCTCGCGTTTGATTCCGAGTACGGAACATGTCTGCTTCCGGGAACGGCGCTGACGCTGTTCTTCGCGGCAGGATTGCTGCTGTCGATGTGCATCGGCGCGTGGAGAGGCGGCACGGTCGATCGGAAACAGCTGATGCGGCTTTGCATACCGACCGCATTTTCCTGCTGGCTGCTCTTCCTGGTCCTGTTTACGTGGCTTACGCAGTATCAGTCCAATGTGTATGCGTTCAGCCGCTTTTCGGTGTTCCTGACGATCATATCGGGGATAGCAGGCCTTCTTCTGCTTCTGCTTGCAAAAGCATATTCAACAGAAGAAGACGCCCGGGTGCGCTTCTCCGGCGTCAGCCTGGCGCTGACTTCCGTTTCGTTCCTGCTCGTTTTTACCTTCACGGCTTCCTCGACGATGACGATCCTGCGGGAGCTGAAAAGCGAATATCAAGTCTACACAAACGAGGAAGCGTCGCTTTCCGAGCAGATTCGGTCGGTCACGGAGCCGGATGCGATCATTCTTGCAAACAGCTATCACTGGAACGTCGTAACGCCGCTGACCGGGCGAAGCATCGTGACGGGAACCGGTACGTTTCTCTATTATCACGGGATCGATACATCGGAGCGCGAACAGGACGTCGCGCTGATGTTCGAAAACCCGTCGCAAAACGAGGACCTTTTCCGAAAGTACGGCGTTACGCACGTTTTGCTAACCAATGCCGAACGAATGACGTACGACGTCGATTATTCGTATTTTGCGGAACACGGGACCGTTGTCGCTCAAAACAGCTCGGGTATGCTCTATCGATGGAATCCGTAACGCCCAAAAATACAACAGGCGGCCGAAAAGCCGCCTGTTTTATATTTGGATCATTTGCAGTCGGACTGCATGATGCTGATGATCGTCTGGTCCGTCGTGACCATGCCTTCGGATGCGATCCTGCCGATGTTCTGTACTGTGGCGTCGGCGTTCGGCGCGACGATGCCTTCCCCACGATAAAACTGCTGCTGATGCAGGTACATCTGATAACCGAGAATGCCGGTGTCGATCGCCGCGGCGATCTTCGCTGCACAGGAGGGCTTTGCCCCGTCGCAGATGGTGCCGGAGATCATGGCGATCGCGTTCACCAGCGTATGCGCGACGACGGTCTCGTCTCCGCCGAGCAGATAAGCGATGCCGGCGCCCGCCGCACAGCCCGCGCTGATGGCGCCGCAGAATGCGGACAGACGGCCGATGCCAGCCTTCTGATAGACGGTCAACAGGTCCGAAACGAGCATGGCGCGGTACATCCGATCGCGGTTGATTCTGTAATGCCGCGCGTAGCAGATGACCGGCACCGATGCGGTGATGCCCTGGTTGCCGGAGCCGCAAAGGATCGCGACAGGCATTTCGCATCCGCTCATGCGCGCGTCGCTTCCGGCGGCGGCATAGGCTCTGGCGATGGTTTTCGCGTCGGATACGTTTTCGGAGAGAAGGATCTTGCCGATGTTTGCGCCGTAATCTCCGGACAGTCCCTCTTCGCAGATCGCCATATTGTAATCGATCTGCATGTCCAGCAGATCCTGCACTTCGCTGAGATCGATTCGATTTGCATATTCGACGATATCATGCAGATTCAGACAGGACTTGTCGGTCAGATTGTCCTCGCTCTGCGCAAGGATCGGACGCTTCAGAATCGACTCGCCGTTCTTCATGATCTCGACAATATTTGCATGATTGTTCGCGATCACGACGCGCGAATAGGACGTTCTTGCGTAGAGCGTTATGCTGATGTACAGCGGGCAGTCGGTCTCTGCGCAGGATACATCGATGTTGACCGTATCCATAAAATGAGCAACGGCGGCGCGCTGTTCTTTGTCGACGTTGCCGATGACCTGCATGCCTTTATCCGCGTCGCCGCAGACGATGCCGGCGGCGACCGCGGCACGAATGCCCTTCAGCCCGTTCGTGTTGGGAACAACGACGCTTTTTACATTTTTCAGGATGTTGCCGCTGACCGAAACGGTCACAGCGGTCGGCTGCATGCCAAGCACCTGATGCGCCTTTGCCGCGCAGTACGCGATCGAGATCGGTTCCGTGCATCCGGTGGCGGGAATGATCTCTTCCCGCAGGATCTTCGTGTAGGCTTCTTTGTTTTGAATCGTCTCCATGTGTGTCCCCCTTCGATCCGTAAAAAATGACGGTGAGCAAGCCGTAAGCCGAGTTCTGTCTAAGGACGATCATCTATCTAGGCATACCGTTGCCGGCATGCTCAAGCGATTATCAAGAGCGTAGCGGGCCGCTATTACTGCTCTCATTTCAATCTTGCACCGGGTGGGGTTTACAGAACGGACAAGTCGCCATGCCGTTGGTGAGCTCTTACCTCGCCTTTCCATCCTTACCCGACGAATCGGGCGGTATCTCTCTGTTGCACTTTCCTTGAAGTCGCCTTCACCGGGCGTTACCCGGCACCCTTGCCCTGCGGTGCTCGGACTTTCCTCACCTCTGTTAAGAGCCGCGATCGTCTGTCTTACTCACCGTCAAATGTTATTCGTTGTCTGCGTACAGAAGTCGGCCGCAGTTATCGCATTCCAGGATCATGTCCTCGGTGATCAGCCTGCGGATCGAAAGGCTCGGCAGCGACATGTTGCATCCGCTGCATTTCCCGTCGCGGACCTCCACAAGCGGAATGTTATGATGCTGCCGCACGCGTTTATAGCGGTTCATCAGCGTCGGGTTCACGCGCTTTTCAAGCTCCGCCATCTTCCGGTCGGCGGCAAGCATGTCGATCGCCGCGTCGTCCTTCTCCTTCTGGCAAAGCGCTTTCAGCTGGTCGTACTCCTTCTTCGCCTTGATTCCCTGCTGACGCGTCTTCTGATACTCCGTCACCGCTTCGTCGATGCTTCGGAAGAGCTGCTTGATCTCCTTTTCGAGATTGCCTGCTTCGCGCTGCAGCTTTTCGATGTCGTGACGGAACTCCGTCATTTCCTCGGACGTGCATTCCTCGTCGCCCTTGAGCGTTTCGAATTCGGAGGATTCGAGGTCGAGCCGGTCAAGGATCGCTTTATACTGCGTATTCATCTTGAACATCGAAGCGGAAAACGCCTCCATGTCGTCCGTCAGCTTCTGCAGCGTCGCCTGCTGCTGCTTGATGAACTTTGCGCGTTTGTTCATCTTGATGCGGTTTTCCGTCGTTTTCAGATCGGCTTCGATCTGCTGCTTTTCAATGTCTGCTTCCTGATAGGCAAGCAATGCAATCGGTTTACTCATCTCAGATTTCCTCCTTCAAGGCTCCGCAGAGGCGCGGCGCCCGCATATGTTAACTTATATTGTACATCATGATTTGCATTCTGTAAACGGGTAATCAGCGGTTTCAACACAGGAAATTCCGTTTCATAGTGTCCCATCACGCAGCACTGCAGTCCGAGATGCTGCGCGGTGAGCGCCTGGCTGTGCTTCATCTCGCCGGTTACGAACGCGTCGCATCCGGCGTCGCACACGAACGGAACGTCTCCTCCGCCGGATCCGCCGATCACGCCGACCGTTTCTATGACCCGGTCCGGATCGCCGACGAACCGTCCCTTGACATGCAAAGCAGTCTCGCAAAGACTTGCAAACGAGGAAAACGGAATGGGCGTTTTCAGCTTTCCGACGCGGCCGAGGTTTTCCGGCGGAAGAGGCCGCACATCCGTCAGCATGAGCAGCTCCGCAAGCACATCGTTGACGCCGCCAGCTGCCGCGTCAAGATTCGTGTGTGCAGCAAAGTGTCCGATCCCGCGCCGGATCAGCGCATAGGCCGCTGCCGTTTCCGGATCGTGCGCAGAGAACGATTTGACCGGTTCCCAAAAGATCGGATGATGCGTCAACACCAGATCGAAACCGCCCGCAATCGCTTCTTCGGCGACCGGAAGCGTCAGATCGAGCGCGACAAGCACCTTTTCGACGGAATCGTGATCGGGTTCGATCAGCAACCCGACGTTGTCGAAATCCATCGCAAGCGACTTCGGGGCGATCGACTCCATCAGATCGCAAAACTCGTTCAGCTTCATTTGAATCTCCTCATTCAGAATTGTTCAATAATGGTTTGCAGCGCGCTGATCTTGCGATTCAGCCGTTCCTCGCCTTCCGAGCCGACCGCGTCGCGCTTCATGCGATCGTGGATCGAGAGCAGATACCGGCAGTACGGCACAAGCAGCGGATCGCGATCCGCAAAGCATTTGTAGCCGACGTCCCAAAAATCCGCCGGAAAGGCGTCTGGAATTCGATCAGGAGCCTCTGTCGGAACGGCCTTCAGCACCTGATAATACCGTCCGTGATCCACGACGATCCGATCGTCGACGACGTGATAGTTGTTTACATACAGGTATCTGCGGATATCGTCCTGCGCGCGCATGGGCTGCAGCACGGCAAACCGCGCGCCCGATAAGGGCGTGCGGCATGCGTCGAGAATGCGGCACATCAGTGTCCCGCCCATACCGAGGATCGCGATCGCATCGCATTCGCCGGGAGACAGAACGGAAAGACCGTCGCCGACGCGAAACGAAACGCTGTCGCGCTTTCCGATATATCCGATCAGCGCGCGCGCTTTTTCGAGGGAAGGCTCGCTGATATCGGAGGCAACGACATATCGGCAGACCCCGCTCTGCAGCAGAGCCGCCGTCAGTCTGCCGTGATCGCAGCCGACGTCGGCGACCGCATCGCTGCCGCGCAAAAGATCGAGCGCCGCGGAGAGCCGCGGCGTAATATGCACATAACGGCCGCTCATACAGAGATCGCTTTCTTCGGCGTAACGACGTCGATTGGACCGCCGCCGAGACAAAGCTCGCCGCGATAAAAGACGACCCATTGCCCGGGGGTGACTGCGCGCTGCGGCTGCGCAAAAGAGACGTGCGCGCCGGTTCCGTCGACAGAAACGGAAACCTGCTGGTCCGGCTGACGGTAACGGAACTTTGCGGTGCAGTCAAACACGTTTGCAGGCGGCGCGCCCGCGATCCAGTTGACGGTACGGGCGTCGAGCGAAGTCGAATACAGCTCGTCATGCTCGCCCTGCTGTACGATCAACAGATTGCGCTTAAGGTCCTTTCCGATCACGAACCAGCTCTCGCCCGTGCCGTCGTTTCGTCCGCCGATGCCGAGGCCTCGCCGCTGACCGAGCGTATAGTACATCAGACCGTCGTGCCGGCCGACGACTTTGCCGTGCTCGTCCACCATATCGCCGGGCTGCGCAGGCAAATACTGCATCAGGAACTGCTTGAAGTTGCGTTCGCCGATAAAACAGACGCCGGTGCTGTCCTTTTTCTCCGCATTGGACAGCCCGCAATCCTTTGCAATTCTGCGGACCTCCGTTTTTTGCAGATCGCCGACCGGGAACACGACATTTTTCAGTTGATCGTGACGGAGTCCCGCAAGGAAATAGGATTGATCCTTCCCCGCGTCCGCACCGCGCAAAAGCAGCTTGTCGCCGTTAAGACGGCAGTAATGACCGGTCGCAAGAAGCCCCGCGCCGGTCGACAGCGCAAAGTCCAGAAAGGCCTTGAATTTGATTTCGCAGTTGCAGAGAACGTCCGGATTCGGCGTGCGGCCCTTTTTATATTCATCGAGAAAATAGGAGAATACGCGGTCACGATACTCCCTTGCGAAGTTGACCGTATAGTACGGGATGCCGATCGTTTCACATACGCTGCGCACATCGGCATAGTCGGCGGTCGCAGTGCAGACGCCCTCGTCGTCGTTTTCCTCCCAGTTCTTCATAAAAATACCAACGACATCAAAGCCCTGTTGCTTCAGAAGATATGCAGCAACAGAACTGTCGACGCCGCCGGACATTCCGACAACGATATGTCCATGATCAAACATGAGCAATCGCCCCCTTTATCGGCAGTATACCATAAAGGAGGCGATTTTCAAAGAACTATTTTAGGATTACATCGCAGAGCAGCCGCAAGGACGGTTCTGATTGCCGCAGCCGCAGCCGCAGCCGTTTTCGCCGCCGCAGAAGCGGGAGAGCAGCAGCAGCCAGATCAGCGTATCGCAGGAGACGCCGCCCATGCCGTTGTCGTTGTCGCCGATGATCAGGAGCAGAACAAGAAGCCAGGTCAGATTGGTTCCGCCGAGATTGTTGAACATATCCAGTTTCCTCCGTTTTGTTGATTCGACGGTCTTCGTCGTTACAGTATAGTATGACGCTTCGCCTGTCCGTGTTCCTGTTTCGCCGATGTTTTGCAAAACGGCTTGACAAATTGTGCCGTTCGCATGATAATAACGAGGATTAAACAAGGAGAAATGCTATGGAACAGAATACGTTTTCGATGGACAAGATCGTTGTGCTCTGCAAGAACCGCGGCTTTATCTTTGCCGGTTCGGAGATCTACGGCGGTCTCAGCAATACATGGGATTACGGCCCGCTCGGCGCGGAGCTGAAGAACAACGTCAAAAAGGCGTGGTGGAAGAAGTTTGTGCAGGAAAGCCCGTACAATGTGGGCCTGGACGCTGCGATCCTGATGAACTCCGAGACGTGGAAGGCATCCGGCCATCTCGGCGGCTTTTCGGATCCGCTGATGGACTGCCGCGAGTGCAAGGAGCGCTTCCGCGCGGACAAGCTGATCGAGGACTGGTCGCAGGAGAACGGCTTTGCGCTTGAAAAGCCGATCGACGCGTTCACGCAGGCGGAGATGAAGGCGTTTATTGATGAACACAACATCCCCTGCCCCACCTGCGGCAAACACAATTTCACCGATATCCGTCAGTTCAATCTGATGTTCAAGACGTTCCAGGGCGTTACCGAGGACGCGAAGAATACCGTGTATCTGCGTCCGGAGACGGCGCAGGGTATCTTTGTCAATTTCGCAAACGTTCAGCGCACGACCCGCAAAAAGCTGCCGTTCGGCATCGGCCAGATCGGCAAGAGCTTCCGCAACGAGATCACGCCCGGAAACTTTATCTTCCGCGTTCGTGAGTTCGAGCAAATGGAGCTTGAATTCTTCTGCGAGCCGGGCACCGACCTCGAATGGTTCGACTACTGGCGCAGCTTCTGCCATAAGTTCCTCCTTTCGATCGGCATCAAGGAAGAGAATCTGCGGCTGCGCGACCACGATCCGGACGAGCTGGTCTTCTATTCCAAGGCGACGACCGACTTTGAATTCAAATTCCCGTTCGGCTGGGGCGAGCTCTGGGGCGTTGCGGATCGCACCGATTACGACCTGACGCAGCATCAGAACGCGTCCGGCAAGGATCTGACCTACTACAACGCCGAAAAGAACGAGCGCTATATCCCGTACGTCATTGAGCCGTCGCTCGGCGTTGAGCGTACCGTGCTCGCAGTGCTCTGCAACGCATACGAGGAGCAGCAGCTTGAAAACAACGACGTGCGCGTGGTCCTGCACCTGCATCCTGCGCTTGCGCCGTTCAAGGCCGCCGTGCTTCCGCTGTCCAAGAAGCTGTCCGCGCAGGCGAACGAGATCTATCTCGATCTTCTCAAGCACTTCTCCGTCGATTTCGATGAAACGGGCTCGATCGGCAAGCGCTATCGCAGAGAGGACGAGATCGGCACGCCGCTGTGCATCACCTACGATTTCGATTCCGAAAACGATCATTGCGTGACGGTCCGCGACCGCGATACCATGGAGCAGGTCCGGCTTCCGATCTCCGATCTTGTGAACTGCATCGAACAGCGCATTACATTCTGAAGACACATGCCTCCGCAAAGCCGGAGGCTTTTTGCAATGGAACTGAACGGAACCGTACAAACCATCATCTACCGCAACACGACGAACGGATATACCGTCCTGTCTCTTTTGTGCGAGGACGAACGCAGGACGATCACCTGCGTCGGTACGCTGCCGCTTCTGAACGTCGGCGATACCGTTTCGCTCATGGGCGACGAGACCGTACACGCACGCTTCGGCACGCAGTTCAGGGTCGTTTCGTACGAACGCCGTGCGCCGTCCAGCAACAGCGCGATCATCAAGTATCTCGAAAGCGGCGTCGTTCGCGGCGTCGGCCCCGTCATGGCGCGTGCGATCGTAGACACCTTCGGCATGGATACGCTGGAGGTTCTTGAGAAGGAACCGGAGCGGCTTACAGAGGCTCCCGGCATCGGGAAAAAGAAAGCGAAGATGATCTCCGATTCGTTCCGGGAAAAGAAGCTGCTGCGGGATGTGCTGCTGAGCCTGGAGCCATACGGCGTGACCGTCGGGCAGGCGTACAAGATGATGCAGACCTACGGGGAACTGTGCCTTGCAAAGGTGCAGGAGAATCCGTATCAGCTGATCGACGATATCGAAGGCATCGGGTTTCTGACGGCGGACCGCATCGCGACGCATGTTTCCGGCTTTGAACCGGATTCGCTTTCCCGTCTCATCGCCGGGATCCGCTATTGCCTGATCAAGGCGCGCGATGAACGCGGCGATATGTTTCTTCCCTATCCGGATTTGATTTCGCGCGCTTCGGAGCTGCTCGGCGCCGATCCGGACCGCATTACGGAAACCATCGAATGGATGGAAAGCGGCGGCGATCTGATGCGCTGCGAGGTCAGCGAAACCGACGCCGTATATCTCCCCTATCTGTTTAAAACGGAAGAGTTTATCGCAAAGAAGCTTCTGCAGCTGAACGTGCCGCCCGCTGCCGAAGCATGGGATCTGAACCGCTGGCAAAAGCACGTGAAGATGGAGCTGTCCAAGGAACAGCAGCAGGCCGTGACGTTGTCGCTGACAAACGGCGTCTCGATCATAACGGGCGGACCCGGCACCGGCAAAACAACGATCATCCGCTGCATTCTGGACCTGATGCAGGACAAAGGCTATGCGGTCGAGCTCGCTGCGCCGACCGGACGCGCGGCAAAGCGCATGAACGAAGCGACAGGCTGCGATGCAAGGACTATTCACCGACTGTTGGAATACATCCCAGGCGAAGGATTCCAGAGAAACGCCGAAAATCCGCTGATTGCCGATATGGTGATCGTGGACGAGATGTCCATGGTCGACGCGCCGCTGATGTTTGCACTGTTGAAGGCTTTGACAAAGGGCACGCGGCTTGTACTGGTCGGCGATCGCGATCAGCTTCCGCCGGTCGGCTGCGGCAACGTGTTCTCCGATGCGCTTGCTTCCGAAACGCTGCCGTATTTTCGCCTGACCGAGATCTTCCGCCAGGCGCAGCAGTCCAACATCGTACGCAACGCGCACCTGATCAACAGCGGACGGATGCCGATCCTTGTCGATCACGATTCCGATTTCCTGTTTGAAGAGATCCCCAATCCGGACCGCATTCAGGCACGGCTTGTCGAGCTGATCCGACGCGAATATGCAAGGCTCGGCACAAGCGATCCGCTGATGGATATTCAGGTGCTTGTGCCGATGAAAACCGGCATGCTCGGCGTAGCGGAGCTGAACAGGCTGCTGCAGTCCATTCTGAATCCGCCGTCACAGATGAAGGTTGAATATACCGCAGGCAGCACGCTGTTCCGCGAAGGCGACAAGATCATGCAGATCAAGAACAACTACAAGACGGAATGGCGCAGGCGAATGAAGAACGGCGCGTATGAGGACGGCTCCGGCGTGTTCAACGGAGATTTCGGGACGATCCTGCGGCTCGATCCGCGTGAAAAATCCGCCGTGATCGCGTTCGACGACGGACGCATTGCGGACTATGCGTTCGCACAGTTTGAGGAGATCGATCTTGCCTACTGCATCACGATCCACAAGAGCCAGGGCTCTGAATTCCATACCGTTCTGATGCCGCTTGCGGGCGGACCGATGCCGCTTCTGACGCGGAACCTTTTATATACCGCTGTGACGCGCGCCAAAAAGGTCGTATACTGCATCGGTCGAAGCGATACGATCTCGCGCATGGTATGGAACGCAAAGCGCAGCGAACGGAATACGGGACTGAAGGAGAGGCTGATCGCATATGCCGGTCTCACAGCGCATTAAGTCGGATATCGGTTTTCTTGCGGACACGCTGATGCCGGGTCCGTATCAATGCATGCTCTGCGACGAAGAGAACCTGATCGGCGAAGACGGACTTTGCGACGATTGCCGGTCTGCACTTCGGTATCTGCCGAATCCTACCTGTCTTTCCCCGCTGGACGGGATCACCGTCGGTTTGCAGTACACCGGGGAGATCGCCTCGGCGATCCTGCGGTTCAAGAAATCCGGCATGACGGAATATGCCGGATTCTTTGCGCAATATGTGTCGGTCCCGAAGGAATGGCAAGCCGATATTCTGGTTCCGGTTCCGATGCATCCGTTCAAGCAGTGGCGCCGCACGTTCAACCATACGGAGCTGCTTGCCGCGTATCTGTCCGCGGCTGTCGGCGTTCCGTATTCTGCCAGGCTGCTGTTCAAGACACGTCTGAGCGGCGATCAAAAGGGCATCAAGGATCCGGCGGAGCGCCGCAGAAACATTCGCGGCAGCTTCGCCTGCGATCCGCTTGTGAAGGGGCTGCGCATTGTTCTGATCGACGACGTCTTTACGACCGGCGCGACGGTTTACGAATGCGCAAAAGTTCTGAAGCAAAGCGGCGCGGCCAAGGTCTATCTTGCCGCTGTTGCGTCTCCGTCGCACTGACGCAGATTTGCATACTTGTCATGCGTGGCCTTGCCGCCGCGCAGATGCCGTTCGGCCTTGTTCACGTTCAGCACTTCGCGCACCATACGGTACAATCCGGGATTGATCGGGCGCAGCCGCTCCGTAACATCTTTATGCACCGTGCTTTTGCCGACGCACAGCGCTTTTGCGGCGTCCCGTACCGTCGCCTTGTGATCCACAATGTACGAGGCTTCCTCGCAGATCCGATCTTCCAGCCAGTTCAAGAAAACAACCCCCATATACTTGCTGCTAAAGTATATGAGGGTCGATGCCTGATATGTCAGAACGCTTCGATATTGATCGCCTTGATCGGTCCGTTCGGCAGATTCTTGAGATGCTCGGTATCGAACCGTTTGAATCCGGTTTCGCGGTCCGAGAAACAGTATTCCACAAAATTGTCGGAGATGTTGGTCGGCAGCGGCAGCATCTTCCCGACCGCTTCGGACAGCGCAACGCCGATGTCGATCAGCCGGATGCCCGGCAGCGTTTCCTGAATGATGTTGAACAGGAACGGATAATGCGTACAGCCGAGGATCAGCGTGTCGATATCCGTGTTGCGGATCGGCGACAGATAACGCTCCACCGTCATCTTCGTGATCGGATCGTCTTCACGAAATCCGTTTTCGATCAGCGGAACGAACAGCGGACAGCCGATGCCGGACACATTGAGCTGCGGATACCTGCTTGTGATATAGTCCGAATACGCGTGGCTGTGTACGGTCGCCTGCGTACCGATCACGCAGATATGGTTGCTCTTCGTGACCTTGGCGGCAGCGTCGCAGGCGGGCTCGATCACGCCGATGATCGGAATCTGGAACGTTTTTTTCAGTGCTTCCAGCGCGATCGCGCTGACCGTGCCGCAGGCGACGACGATCGCCTCGACCTTTTTGGAGAGCAAAAAGCGGACGTCCTGTTCCGCATAGTGGATGATGGTTTCGGGCGTACGCGAACCGTACGGTACGCGCGCCGTATCGCCGAAGTAGACGACGGACAGACCTTTGTTCGCCGAGCAGATCGCATCGAGTACGGTCAGTCCGCCGAGGCCGCTGTCAAATACGCCGATTCTGTTCAATGTATTCATTGGAACCTTCCCGCTTGTTTTTTGGTATTGTAGCACGGATCCTGCTTTCTTGCAACCGTTTTCAGATCATATGAATGAGGAGCCGCTGTTTTGCGGCTCCTCTGTCTGTTTATTCATATCGGATCAGTTCAAGATATCCGGAATCCGTAACTTCGTAAACAGCCTCTCGGTCTTGATCCAGAAGCGACAGCAGCGGGTCGTCCGCTGTGTACCTCACGCAGGTCCCGCAGCTGGACGACACCGCACGCGGCACCGGCATCATCACGGCTTCAATGCCGCCTTTTATGAGGTTCCGGTGCGACATCAGCGCGGCCGCATGGGTATAGAATGTGGCAAGATACGTCATTTCTTCAGCGTGATGACGTAGTCTCCGTCCGCATTCTCTTTGTACTCGACACGATATTCCTGCGAATTGCCGAACCGTGTAATGTTGTACACGGCGGTCATATGGTCCGCCAGGACCTCAAGCTCCTGCGGCTGGTTTTTCTTGACTTCCTTCTGTACGGCAAGCACCGGCATCGGGCAGTTCAATCCTCTTACATCCAACATTGTTTACGCCCTCCTTTTGCTGTTTACGACCGAGAGAACCGCAAGGAATACGAATCCTGCGATCAGCACCCAAAGAACCGGACCTTCGCCGATACCTGCGCCGCTGGATGCAAGCTTGAAGTTGTGCGAGACCGCAGCGCCTGCGATAAAGCCGAACACCGTGATCGCGGAATCGCTGTTGCCTTCGCCTGCAAGCACGAGCTGACGCAGCGGGCAGCCGCCGAGCAGGACGCTGCCCCATCCGACGAGCGTCATGCCGAGGAAATTGAACACCCAATCCGTATGCGCGACCGGCTGCCCTTCAAAGCCGAAGTTCAGCTTGCCGGTGATCAGGTTTCCGATCAGAACCGCAACGATGATCGCGAGGAATCCGTAAACCAGGTGGAAGTCTTTGAACATGACAGCGTCCCGGATGCCGCCCGCCATGCACAGGCGCGAACGCTGGCAGAGCGCGCCGACAGCGATCGCAATCAACAGCGCCGCATACCACACAGCCTGCTGTCCGCCGGGCTTCGTTGCATCCTCTGTCTTTGCAAACAGATTCGTAACAAGCGACAGAACGAACAGAACAGCCATGACGATCGGGAAGATCATACCCTCAAACGCCTTTTGCTTATACGCACGGTTCAGCGAGAAGCCCATGCGCAGCGGAATCGTGCCGATCAGAATACCTGCGACAAAACCGAACAGACCCACGATCGCGTTCAGATCGCCGCCGCCGATCCGGATGACCATGCGCAGCGGGCATCCGAGAAAGACCAGCGCGCCGATCATCACAAACATGCCGAGCAGGAATCTGGTGAACGGCGAGGATCCGCCCTGCGGACGCCATTCCTTTTTGATCATCGCCATGCCCATCGCGCCGAGAATGATGCCGACGATTTCCGGACGGAAATACTGTACGATTTTCGCCTTGTGGAACAGCAGCGCGCCTGCGATATCGCGTTCAAAGCATGCAATGCAGAATCCCATGTTTTTCGGATTGCCGAGCGCGCTCAGCACAACGGCTGCAGCGCCGATGAACAACCCGGAAACAATCACGAGCCAGTTTCTTTTCAGAAAGCCCATGAACCCCTTTTGTGTGTTTTCCATAGAATCTCCTCCTTGTCCTTCCTCGATCCGCTTGCGCGAATCACGGTATGGTGATATACTAACATATATGAGCGTTATTTGCAAGCGAGGATAACGAAAAATGAAAAAAACAATTTATATGGACAATGCCGCGACAAGTTTTCCGAAGGCAAACGGCGTTTCGGACGCTATGAAGCGTTTTTTGGATGAGCAGTGCTGCAACATAGGCCGCGGCAGCTATGCGCGTGCGCAGCAAGCCGGTATGACTGTCATCGAAACGCGCGAACGCATCCGCGATTTGTTCGGCTGCCCAGACGAGAAGCATGTGATCTTTACCGGCGGACTGACTTGTGCGCTGAACATGATCATCAAGGGATATGTGCGATTCGGCGACAAAGTGCTTGTTTCGTCGTTTGAACACAACTCCGTTATCCGTCCGCTGATGCAGGTCGGCGCAAGGATCGTACGGATCCCTGCGGACGAGGAAGGCCGCTCCGATCTTTCTGCGTTGCCGGAAGATCTGTCGGATTTCAGATTGTGCATCCATACCTTTGCGTCGAACGTTACCGGCACGATACAGCCGATCCTGCCGCTTGCGCGGATGCTGAAGGAAAACAGCGTTCCGCTTTGCGTGGACGCGGCGCAGGCGGCCGGACACTTTCCGTTTTCGATGAAGGAACTCGGCATCGATGCGCTGTGCATGCCTGCGCACAAGGGACTTCTGGCTGCGCAGGGACTCGGCGTCCTGTGCGTCACAGACAGCTTTGCCGAACTTCTGGAGCCCTTGATCTCGGGCGGAACCGGTTCCGTATCGGACAGTTTTGAGATCCCCGCGTTTTATCCGGACCGGTTCGAAGCCGGTACGCTGAATCTGCCCGGCATCATCGGATTGCATGCGGCGCTTGATTCGGCAGATTTCAAAGCGAACCGTCAGCATGAACGCAGGCTGATCGAATCCTTTGCAAGAGGGCTTATGTGCATTCCGAGCATCCGCGTAATCGGCTCGCTTCGGCCGGAGCTTCGCGTCGGCGTGTTCTCGGTCGATTTCGAGCAAAAAGACAATGCGGAGATCGCTTATCGGCTCGAACGGGAATTCGGCATTCTGACGCGCTGCGGCCTGCATTGCGCGCCGGATGCGCACCGCGCCTGCGGTACGTTCCCGGAAGGAACCGTGCGCTTCAGCTTTTCCCCCGCCACAACGACCGAAGAGCTTGAAACAGCGCTGGAAGCGATCGACAGCTTCGCCTAAAATATATCTTTTCAAAGTGCCTGTAAGGGCGCTTTTTTCTTGCAGGAGATGCAAAACCGTTGTATAATAATCATATGTCTCAAGAATAAATTGAAGGAGGAATCACATGAAACAGATTCAGGTTGCTATTTGGGGATTCGGAGCGATGGGAAGCGGGATCGCAAAGGTCCTTCTGACCAAGAAAGGCGTTGAAATCACCGGCGTCTGCGATATCCATCCGGATCGCGTCGGAAAGAACATCTACACGCTGCTCGGCGTGGAACAGGGCGACCGGCCGGACGTCAACGTCATCGGCGACATCGACCTTGCACTCAATCCGAAGCCCGATCTCTGCATCCTTGCGACGGATTCCTTTACGAAAAAAGCGTATCCGAAAATCTGCCATCTGATCGAAAAGGGCGTCAATGTCATTTCGACCGCTGAGGAAATGAGCTATCCGCGTGCGCAGAATCCGGAGCTTGCCGATAAGATGGACTCGCTTGCAAAGGGCGCGGGCGTCACCGTACTCGGCACCGGCATCAACCCCGGCCTGATGATGGACCTCCTCGCAATCTGCCTTTCCGGCTGCATGACGGACGTCGAGCACGTTCTGTGCAAGCGCGTCAATTCCCTCTCCCCCTTCGGCCCCGCCGTTATGGAAGAGCAGGGCGTCGGCCTGACGGTCGAAGCGTTTGAAGAGGGCTGCAAAAACGGCACGCTCGCAGGCCACGTCGGTTTCGCAGAGTCTGTCGGCATGATCGGTGAAGCGCTGGGCCTTCCGATCGACCGGTTCGAACAGCAGATGAAGCCGATCGTCACGACCGTCGACCGCAAATCGCCCTACGGATTTGCGAAGGCCGGCGACGTTGCCGGCGTCAACATGACCGGCCAGGGCTATGTCGGCGACAAGGTCATGATCGATATGATCCACCCGCAGCAGATCGAGCCCGAGCTCGAAGGCACCTACACCGGCGATTATATCACGCTGACCGGCACGCCGAACGTCAACATGCAGATCAAGCCCGAGGTCAACGGCGGCATCGGCACGATCGCAATGTGCGTGAACATGATCCCGCACGTTCTGAACGCAACGCCCGGTCTCAAGACGATGATCGACCTGCCCGTACCGCATGCGATCATGGGCGACATGCGCGATTGTCTGAAGAAATAAGGAGCATGCCATGGCAAAGAAAAACGATTGGGTACAGATCCACATTGACGTTCTGAAGCCCGAGGAACGCGCGACGAACATCCCCGAGGATACGCGCAGAGTTCCGCTCGAAATGTGGGTCAAGGGCCGCCTGGAAAACGAGACGGCCGAGATCGGCGAGATCGTGACGATCACGACCAAAGCCGGACGCAGGGTTGAAGGTACGCTCTGTGCCGTCAACCCCTCCTTCAAGCACAATTTCGGCGATTATGTGCCGGAGCTTGATGAGATCGAAGAAACCGTGAAGAGTATTCTGTTCGGAGGGAAAAACAATGCTTGACAACAGTTATTCTGCCGTTATGGCGCGTAAGAACGAGATCATGAAGCGCGCCGTCGGAATGGACTACGATCTCTTTGAAAGCGGCTCGATCGCATTTGATTATGAAGCGATGATGGCCGCGACCGGCTACTCGCTTGAAGCCGTCCGCAAGATCCAGACCGAGGAATTCCAGATTGGCAATACGCCGCTGTATGAGCTCAAGAACCTGACCGCACTTGCGCGTTCGTTTGCGCCTGCGGGAATGGGCGCGCGCATCTTTGTCAAGGATGAAGCGTCCAACCTGTCCGGCAGCTTCAAGGTCCGCCGCGCGGCGACCTCGATCCATCAGGCGCGCAAGATGGGCTATAAGGGCGTCATCTCCGCGACCTCCGGCAACTACGGCGCGGCCGTCGCGGCATGCGCGGCAAAGGCGGGCCTGAAGTGCATCGTCGTGCAGGAGTGCTTCGATTCCAAGGGAATCGGACAGCCTGAGATCATCGAGAAGGCCAGAAAGTGCGAAGCACTCGGCGCCGAGGTCGTGCAGCTGACCGTCGGACCGGAGCTGTTCTATATGTTCCTCCGTATGCTCGAGGAAACCGGCTACTTCAATGCCTCGCTGTACACGCCGTTCGGCATCGCGGGTGTGGAAACGCTGGGCTACGAGATCGCGCAGCAGTGCCGTCTGATGCTCGGCAGAGACCCCGATATGGTCGTCTGCACGAATGCGGGCGGCGGCAACCTGACCGGCACCGCGCGCGGCCTTCTGAAGGCAAATTGCCGCGCGGAGGTCGTCGCGGCAAGCGTCAACCTGAAGGGGCTGCACATGGCAAGCGATCACCAGTTCAATCTGAAATCGTTTACCACCGGACATACGGGCTTCGGCATGCCGTTCTCGACCTGGCCGGATCGCAGCGACGTACCGCGCAGCGCCGCAAGACCGCTCCGCTACATGGATCGCTACGTGACCGTCAATCAGGGCGAAGTGTTCTATACGACCGAAATGCTTGCCGCGCTCGAAGGCATGGAAAAGGGCCCGGCGGGCAACACGTCGCTTGCCGCAGCGTTCGCGCTTTCGCAGACGCTGCCGAAGGACAAGATCATCGTGGTACAGGAGACCGAATATACCGGCGCCGGCAAGCATGTCAACGCACAGCTCAGCTTTGCCCGGTCGAACGGCATCGACATTCACTTCGGCGATCCCGCAGAGGAAGTCCCCGGCAAGAGCATCATCCTCCCCGCCCACCCGTCCATGATCCGTGCGCGTGAAGCCGACATGACGCATCTGCGCACGTCCCTGATCCACAATGCGATCAAGATGACCGGAAAGCAGCCGACCGACGCCGACATCGACTTCCTTGCGGCGGAGACCAAGACGAACAGAGACTTTGTAAAGGAGCATCTTGCATGAAACGCGAAGACGATTTTGAAACAAGACGCGCGCATCTGAAAGACCTTTCCGATGCGGAGCTGGAAACGCGCTTCTGGTCGCTGATCGAAGAGCTGATCGACCCGCTTCTGAAGCTCGGTTATGAGAACACGACGCCCGCGATCGAGCGCAGCGTGCTTTTGCGCATGGGCTTCTCGTCTCTCGAAGCAAAGGCGATCGTCGACGGATGCATGGAGCACAGCCTGATGGAGCACGGCGCCGGAAACGTCGTATACCGCCTTGCAAAACGGGACGGTACAGACGTTCGCACTGCCGGTCTGAAGCTCATTGAAACGGGCGCATGGACCGAAGCGGAAGCGCTGTTCGGAGGTGAAAACGCATGAGCGAATACAGACTGGACAAGGATACCAAGATCGACGTTGCAGAGATTCTGAAGGACCTCGAGCATTACCATCCCCGCCGTCGCGGCTGGACCTGGCGCGAGCCGGTTCCGGGTCTGCAGATGGGACCGTTTACGTATGAGGACGCGAGCAAGCCGTTAAAGGACAGCGTCGGCCTTCCGCCTGCGCACTACTTCGGCGACATCGATCCGCAGCCGATCCCGGTCATTACGACGGAGATCGCATCCGGCCGTTTTGAGGACGATATCCGCCGCATGCGCATGGCTGCGCACCACGGCGCGGATCATATCATGGTCATCCGCACCGCGGGACAGAGCCACTTTGACGGCCTGATCGAGGGTACGCCGCAGGGCATCGGCGGCGTTCCGGTGACCCGCAAGCAGGTCCGCGCACAGCGCAAGGCGCTCGACATGATCGAGGACGAGGTCGGCAGACCGATCAACTATCACAGCTATGTTTCCGGCGTTGCAGGTCCGGATATCGCGGTCATGTTCGCCGAGGAAGGCGTCAACGGCGCGCATCAGGACCCGCAATACAACGTCATCTACCGCAACATCAATATGGTGCGCTCGTTCGTCGACGCCTGTGAATCCAAGAAGATCATGGCGTGGGCCGATATGGCGCAGATCGACGGTGCGCACAACGCGAACGCCACCGCGCGCGACGCGTGGAAGGTCATGCCGGAGCTGATGGTGCAGCACGGCATCAATGCGCTGATCTCCGCAAAGGTCGGCATGAAGAAAAAGAATATCTGCCTTTCCACCGTTCCGCCGACGGCGACGCCCGGTCCGTGCATCCATATGGACCTCCCCTATGCGGTCGCGCTGCGCGATCTGTTCCATGAGTACCGCATGCGTGCGCAGATGAACACGAAGTACATCGAAGCGTCCACGCGCGAGGCGACGGTCACGCATGTGCTGAACATGGTCATTTCCAAGCTGACCAGCGCGGATATCCAGAGCACGATCACGCCGGACGAGGGACGCAACGTGCCGTGGCACATCTACAACATCGAAGCATGTGATACCGCAAAGCAGGCGCTGATCGGTATGGACGGACTCATGGAGATGGTCGAGCTCAGGAAGGACGGTTATCTTCGCGAGAAAGCGCGTGAGCTGAAGGAGCGCGCGATCCTGTTCCTTGAAAACATGAAGGAGCTCGGCGGCTACTTCAACTCCGTCGAGGAAGGCTTCTTTGTGGACAGCGGCATGTTCCCCGAGCGCAACGGCGACGGTATCTCCCGCAAGATCGACGGCGGCATCGGCGTCGGCACGGTCATCAAGCGCGCAAAGGATTACTGCGCGCCGGTTACCGCGCACTACGGCTACAACAACGTCGCGCAGTACGATCCGGACGCGGTCGACGATCCGTCCCGGCTGATCGGCGGCTGCACGTTCGAGTGCCCGGACAAGATCCAGTACATCGACGAGCTTGATGAGACCGACAACGTCTACCTGCGTATGGACGAGGTCAAGGACTATGCCGGTCCGAACGCGAAGCTCATCAAGCCCGAGATGGAATGGCTGGCGGACGGCACCGTCATGCTGACAATGTTCTTCCCCACCGACGTCCGTCACGCGGAAGCGGCTGCACTGGAGATCGGCAAGCGGATGAATCTCTGCGATTGTGAAGTCATCAACCGCGAGATCATGCACCGCGCCGAAGGTACGCGCATTGAAATGAAGGGCAAGGTCGGCTTCTCCATCAATATGGACGATCTGCAGCTTCCGACCGTTCCCGACGTGCTGAGCGATGAGGAACTCTGGGACGCGATCGACAAGAAGCCGATGCGCATTGTGGCCGGTACGATCGGCGACGACGAGCATTCCGTCGGTCTCCGCGAGATCTTGAATATCAAGCACGGCGGCATCGAAAAGTACGGCATCGAGTGCATCTATCTCGGCACGTCCGTTCCGCCCGAAAAGCTGGTGCAGGCCGCGATCGAAACGAATGCGGACGCCATGCTTGCCTCCTGCATCATTTCGCACGACGATATTCATTACAAGAACATCGCCAAGGTCGACCGCATCGCCCGCGAAATGGGCGTGCGCGACAAGCTGATGTTCGTTGCGGGCGGTACGCAGGTCACCGACGAAGGCGCTCGCGAGGCGGGCGCAGACGTCGGCTTCGGACGCGGATCGCACGGGAACCATGTTGCGACGTTCCTTGTCAAGGAACGCGCGAGAAGAGAACAGAATGCACGTTAACGTACTGGTTGCGGAAATCGGTTCAACAACGACGATCGTCAACGCGTTTGACGGTCTCGGTTCTGCGTCGCCCCGTTTCGTCGCGCAGGGCAAGGCCCCGACGACGGTTTTGGACGGCGACGTGCGGATCGGGCTCATAAACGCCGTTGACGATCTTCTTGCACATACCGATGAAAAGACGCTGACCTATGACCGCATGCTGGCTTCCGGCTCGGCTGCGGGCGGCCTTCGCATGACGGTGCACGGACTGGTCCGCGATATGACGGTCCGCGCAGGCGAAGCCGCCGCGCTCGGCGCCGGCGCGATCATCGTACAGACGACCGCGGGAAAGATGAACGCGTTTGATCTGGAGGACCTGGACGCTGCGCATCCGAATCTGATCCTGCTTGCGGGCGGCACCGATTACGGCGAGCGTGAAACGGCCGTCTATAACATGCGGATGATTGCCGAAAGCGGGCGCAAAACGCCGGTCATCTACTGCGGCAACATTCAGAATCGGACGATGATCTCCCGCATTGCCGAGGAGCACAAGATCCCTCTTTCGATCGCCGACAACGTGTATCCGCGTCTTGACGAACTGAATGTCGAGTCTGTGCGCAAGGTCATCCATGCCATGTTTGAAAAGCATATCGTGAATGCGCCCGGCATGGAGCATATCCGCGACATGGTCAACGGATCGATTCTGCCGACGCCCGGCAGCGTGATGCTTGCATCGCAGCTTCTGTACGATGCGATCGGCGATCTTGCCGTCATCGACATCGGCGGCGCGACCACGGATGTTCATTCCGTGACGGACGGATCGCCGGAGATCGTGTCGATGATGACCTCGCCGGAGCCGAAGGCAAAACGCACCGTAGAAGGCGATCTCGGTCTCTACATCAACGCGCACAACCTTGTGGACCGGATCGGCGTCGAAGCTTTGAACAAGGAGCTTTCAATCGACACGGACGCCGTGATGCAGCGGTATCTGCCGATCCCGCAGACGGAAACGCAGTTCAGACTGACTGAACGGCTCTGCCTTGAGGCTGGGCTCGTTGCGCTCGACCGGCACGCCGGAAAGCTGCGGCATCTGTATACGCCGCAGGGTCGCCGCACGATCGCCGAAGGAAAGGACCTGACGGCCATCCGCTGGATGGTCGGAACGGGCGGCGCGCTGACGCGTCTCCCGCATCACGAGTCCCTTTTGCGCACGATCGCGGACTGCAACAAGAGCCGGATGCAGCTTTTGCCCTCGCCCGGTACGATACGCACCCTGTTTGACAACGATTATATTATGGCGTCGGTCGGCGTCCTGTCCAAGGAGGATCCGGAATCCGCACTGCGCTTGCTGAAGGAGAGCATCCGATGGAACGAAATCCGAAGCTGATCATCGATATTGAAAAACTGAAGCATAACATGCGCACGCTTGTAAACGCTGCGCATGCGCAGGGCGTACAGATCGCGCTGGTATCCAAGGTCGTGTGCGCGCATCCGGCCGTGATCGCATGCATCAACGACAGCGGCTGCGATATGCTTGCCGACTCGCGCGCGGAAAACCTGGCCCTTGCCGAAACGGCTTTGCCGAAGCTGATGCTTCGAATCGGCATGCCGGAGGATGCGGAACGCATTGTGTCCGTGTCCGATATCAGCCTCGAGAGCGAGAAGGAGACGATCCTTGCGCTCGAACGGGCTGCGGCAAAGCACGGCAAAACGCATCGCCTGATCCTGATGATCGACCTCGGCGACCTTCGGGAAGGCGTCTTTTATCAAGACCGCGCTGCGATTCTTGACGTTGCGCAGACGATAAAGGCATGCCCGCATCTTGAACTGTACGGGACAGGGACGAATCTGACGTGCTACGGCTCGGTGCTGCCGGATCAAACGAATCTCGGCACGCTCGTCGCACTCACCGAATGGCTGCGGCAAGAGCTCTCCCTCCCCATCCCCGTGATCTCCGGCGGCAACAGCACGTCTTTGCGGCTCTTGCTCGACGGCGAACTGCCGCAGGGCATCAACCATCTGCGGCTCGGCGAATCGGTCATGTGCGGCGTCATCCCGGGAACCTACACGCCGATCGAAAACTGTTATCAGGATGTATTCCGGCTTGACGCAACGCTTGTCGAATGCAAAGAAAAGCCTTCTTACCCGATCGGTACGCTCAGCCGCAACGCGTTCGGCGAAACGGTACAGTATGTCGATAAGGGCATGATGCTTCGCGGGATCTGCGCGATCGGACGGCAGGACGTCAGCGTCGACGGCTTGACGCCGCTCGATCCGAACGTGGAAATCATCGGCGCAAGCTCCGATCATCTGCTGCTGGATCTGACCAAAGCGCCGTACGCAAAGGTCGGCGATACGGTCTCCTTCGGGCTGGATTACGGCGCGCTGCTTGCAGCAAGCACGAGCCGGTATGTATGCAAAGAGGTTCGGAACGGATGACGCTGCAGTATAAGGTGCATGCCGTCGAATCGGTAAAATCGACGAACACGACCGTAAAGGGGCTTGCAAAAGAAGGCGCGCCGGAGGGGTACGTGCTCGTTGCGTCCTACCAGACGAACGGACGCGGCAGGCTGAACCGCGTCTTTTTTTCGCCGAAGGGCACCGGCCTTTATATTTCGATCCTGTTGAGACCGGAACAGCCGCTGCCGCCGTACGCGCTGACGTGCATGAGCGCTGTCGCGCTGTGTGAGACGATCGAAAGCTATCATATCGACTGCGGAATCAAATGGGTCAACGACGTCTATGTGGACCGAAAAAAGGCCGCAGGCATCCTTGTGGAGAGCGCAATGGACGCAGACGGCGCGTTTCAATATGCCGTCGTCGGCATCGGCGTCAACCTGTTTCTGGCGGAGGGCGGTTTCCCTCAATCCATTGCGGACAAGGCGACCGCGGTATTTGCCGGAGAGCCGGACGAGGAACTGCGCAAACAGTTCCTGAAGCGGTTGCTTCTGAAATTCAAAAAGTATTATGAACAGCTGCCGCAGATCCCCTTTTGGGACGGATACCGAGAACGTCTGGTCGGGATCGGGAACCGTGTACTGGTTTCGGAACCGGACGGCATGCAGTACGGAACGGCCGTCGGGATCGATAGACAGTTCCGGCTGATCGTCCGGCTTGACAACGGTTCGGAAAGCGCGTTGGATCGCGGCGACGTTACGCTGTTATAAAGCGGACAAAAACCGATTCAATTCGTTCTGAGACAGGCGAAGCAGCGTCTCTTCATCGAGATTGACGATCTTGCCGTCTTGGACCGTGCATTTCCCGTTTACAAAGACAAGATCGCACGGCTTGTGATAGCCGACGTTTCCGAACAGGTTTTTCGGATCGTCGATCGCGCAGAGCAGGTCCGTTGCGCTTTTGCGGATTGCGAACACATCCGCCGCTTTTCCGGTTTCGATCGAACCGAGATCGTTGCGTCCGAGTACCTTTGCGCTTCCGTTTGTTGCAAGCTTCAGGATCTCATATCCGCCGGGCGCACGGCTGCCCCAGGTCAGCCGATGCACCAGGAACGCGGCGCGCATTTCGTCCATCAGATTAGATCCGTCGTTGCTGGCGGAACCGTCCACCGCAAGACCGACCGTAATGTTTTGCTCCAGCATATCCGGCAATCGCATAACGCCGCTCGACAGCTTCATGTTGGAGACCGGACAGTGCGCGATCTTTGTTCCCGTTTCGGCTATGCGGACAAGCTCGGAATCGTTGAAGTGGATCCCGTGCGCATAAAAGACGTCCTCCCCCGTCCATCCGAGCGATTCCAGATAATCGAACGGACGTTTGCCGAATCGGTCGAGTGTATACGACTCCTCATCCTTCGTTTCACAGAGATGCGTATGCAGCTGCACGCCGAGTCTGCGCGCAAGCACAGCGCTTTCGCGATACAGCGCTTCGGATGCGGAAAACGGCGAACACGGCGCGAGCACGACCTGCTGCATGGAGAACCGTGCGGGATCGTGATAGGCTTTGACGGCAGCTTCACTGTCGCGCAGGATCGCATCGACCGTCTGCACGACCGAATCCGGCGGAAGTCCCCCGTCCTTCTCGGAAAGATCCATGCTTCCGCGGGATGCGTGCATGCGGATGCCGAGCACCTTTGCCGCCTCAAACTGTGCGCCGATGAGATCGCCGCAGCCCGCCGGAAAGACGTAATGATGATCGAAACAGGTCGTGCAGCCGTACCGCATCAGCTCCGCCATGCCTGCACAGGAGCTCAGCAGGACCGTTTTCTCGTTCAGGTTTTTCCAGACGCCGTACAAAGCCTTCAGCCAATCGAACAGCTCGTAATTCTGGACCTTTTTGAGGTTGCGCGTAAAATACTGATACAGGTGATGATGGACGTTGATGAGCCCCGGATACACGAGCATATCCGAGCAGTCGTATTCGAGATCGGGCGTCCGATCCCATTCCCCGATGTGCGCAATTTCACCGTCCGAAAACCACAGATCGGCATTCTGAAGAACAGAATCGGCACTGTCGCAGGTTATGATCCGATAAGCATTTCTGAGACGCGTGATCATGCGTAAACACCTCCGTCCGGTTGATAGCCTGATTATAACAAATCGCTTGAAAAAAGCATAGACCTAATGTATACTGTATCAGGAAATTTTATGTGGAGAATGCAATGATCCATTTTGAACATGTAACATTTCAATATGAGAAAGCAAGCTCGCCCGCGCTGTCTGACATTGATCTCACGATCAATGAGGGCGAATGGATCGCGATCGTCGGTCACAACGGCAGCGGAAAGAGCACGCTGGCAAAGCATATCAACGGTTTGCTGCTTCCGACAAAAGGAACCGTAACCGTCTGCGGCATGCGCACCGATGAAGAGGACAACCTTCTGAAAATCCGTCAGAAGGTCGGCATGGCATTTCAGAATCCGGACAATCAGCTTGTAACGACCGTCGTCGAAGAGGATGTCGCTTTCGGCCCGGAGAACCTCGGAATACACCCCGACGAGATCCGTGCGCGGGTAGATAAAGCGCTCGCAGCGGTTGGCATGACGGACTATGCGCTGTTTGCAGTGCACCACCTTTCCGGCGGTCAGAAGCAGCGTATTGCCATTGCCGGTATTCTTGCGCTGCAGCCGCAGATCCTTGTGCTGGATGAAGCGAGCGCCATGCTCGATCCGAGCGGCAGACAGGAGCTTTTGGATACGGTTCGCCGTCTGCATGACAACGGGATGACCGTTGTGATGGTTACGCAATACATGGAGGAAACGACCGGCTGCGATCGCGTTGTCGTGATGAAGGGCGGCAGGATCATGCTGGACGATACGCCGCAGAATGTATTTCTGCATACCGATATTCTGCTTGAAAGCAATCTGGTCCCCCCGGAAACGGTCATCGTTCGCGATTCGCTGAAAGCGCTCGGCTATTCCATCCCCGACAATGTTCTGACAGCGCAGCAGCTTGCGGAGGCAGTATGTCCATCGAAATAAACCATCTGACATTTGCATATACGCAGGGCGGCAAAAAGCTCGAACCTACGCTGAAGGACCTGACGCTGACGATCGAAGAGGGCGCTTTCCTGGGGATTATCGGACACACCGGCTCGGGAAAATCCACGTTTATCAAGCATCTGAACGGTCTTCTTCCCTGTGAAAAGGGTGCCGTCAAGGTGGACGGGCACGATTTGTCCGACAAAGCCGAACGCAAAACGGTGCGTTCGCTGGTCGGCATGGTTTTTCAGTATCCGGAATACCAGCTCTTTGCGGAAACGGTCGCCGAAGATATTGCCTTCGGACCGAAGAACATAAAGCTTGACGAAGCCGAGATACAGGCGCGCGTGACCGAAGCGATGCAGCTGGTCGGTCTGGATCCCAACAAATTCTCCACCCGCTCTCCGTTCGATCTGTCCGGCGGTGAACGCCGACGCGCCGCGATTGCAGGCGTTCTTTCCATGCGTCCGAAGTATCTGGTTCTGGATGAACCGATGGCCGGGCTCGATCCGCTCGGCCGACGCGAGATCCTTGCGCTGCTGGAGAAGCTGCGCAAAGAATCCGGCTGTACGATCATCATGGTATCCCATTCCATGGACGATATCGCGAACCATGCGACCAAGGTCCTTGTGCTCGACAAAGGCGCCGTTCGTATGTACGATACGCCGCAAGCCGTCTTTTCCAATGCAGACACGCTGCGCGAGATCGGTCTGTCCGTGCCGAACGTGACACAGATCTGCATCGAGCTGAAGAAACGCGGCATGGGTATCCCGTCCTCCATCTGCACCGAGGACGCATTCATTCAATGGTTCCGGGAGGAAAAAGCGCATGCGTGATATCACTCTCGGACAATTTGTCGCCGGCAATTCCGTCATTCACAGACTCGATCCGCGGACCAAGATCGGGATGATGATCCTGTATATCGCGATGACGTTCCTGGTCAAAAAGATCTGGTTCCTTGCGATTCCGTTTGCCTATCTGGTCATTGAACTGATCCTGTCCGGCATTTCGCTCCGGTACATTCTGAATTCGCTGAAGCCGGTCCGGTTTTTGCTGATTCTGATGTTTATTCTGAACCTGTTTTTCACAAAGGGCGAGGACGTCTGGCTGGACCTCGGGTTCTGGCAGCTGACCGGAGAAGCGTTCCTGCAGTCGTGCTTTTTGACGCTGCGCATCATTCTGCTCGTTGCTGGCGCGTCCATGCTGACGCTGACGACGTCGCCGATCGCGCTGACAGACGGCCTTGAAAAGCTCCTTACGCCGCTGAAGGTGTTTCACTTCCCCGCGCACGAGCTTGCCATGATGATGACGATCGCGCTTCGTTTCGTGCCGACTCTGATGGACGAGTCCGACAAGATCCGCAATGCGCAGATCTCACGCGGCGCGGACTTTGAAAGCGGCAATATCTTCAAACGCGTCAAGAGCATGATCCCGATCCTGATCCCGCTGTTCGTATCCTCTTTCCGCAAGGCGGACGAGCTTGCGATCGCCATGGAATCGCGCTGCTATCACGGCGGCGAAGGCCGCACGCGGATGCATCAGCTGAAATTCCGCCTGATCGACCTGTATGCCATTCTGATTACGCTGGCGTTCCTTGCCGCGATGATCGTGACCCTGATTCTTCTGTAATGAGACGTATCCGATTGATCATTTCCTATGACGGCACTAACTACGTCGGCTGGCAGGTGCAGCCGAACGGCGTTTCCGTGCAGTCACTTTTGGAGAAGGCGTTGTTTGAATTGACCGGCGAGCAGATCCGAGTCGAAGGGTCCGGCCGTACGGACAGCGGCGTCCATGCAAAAGCGCAGGTCGCGCATTTTGATACGAATGCACGCATGGACGCGGGCAAGTTTGCGGTTGCAATGAACATGCATCTGCCCGCCGATATCCGGGTTCTCTATTCCGAAGAATGCGATCCGTCCTTTCATGCACGGTTTTCCGCAAAGCAGAAGGAATACGCGTACACGGTGCAGCTCGGACCGCATGCCGACGTCTTTCACCGAACGACCAGCCTGCATCTCCACTATATGCCCGATGAAAGCGCGATACAGATCGCGGCGAAAAGCGTTCTCGGGACACACGATTTCAACGCGTTCAAGTGCTCCGGCAGCAGCATGGAAAACACCGTTCGCACGATCACACGGTCCGAATGGACGCGCAGCGGGCAGTTTCTTGTGTATCATGTAGAGGGTAACGGATTCCTTTACAATATGGTACGGATCCTTGTCGGAACCATGCTGGAGATCGGCAGCGGCAAACGGCCCGCATCCGATATGGAAAAAGCGATCAAAAGCGGCAGCAGATCCGACGCAGGCGCGACCGCACCGGCGCACGGCTTGTGCCTTGAGCGCGTGATTTATCCGGATTTTGATACGCAGGAGGTACTTTCCCGTGACTGACCGCGAATGGATGATAGAAGCGATCAGAGAGGCCGAGAAGGCGCTTTTCGAGCATGAAGTTCCGGTAGGCGCTGTGATCGTGAAAGACGATGAAATCGTCTCCCGCGCGCACAACCGATGCGAAGCGGATCATGATCCGACTGCGCACGCGGAGCTGCTTGCAATGAAGTATGCCAGTACAAAGCTCGGTTCGCTTTCCGGCTGCACGCTCTATGTCACGCTCGAACCGTGCGCGATGTGTGCAGGTGCGATGCTGCATATGCGGCTCCCCCGTCTCGTGTTCGGTGCGTTCGATCCGGCATGCGGCTGCTGCGGCTCGAGGATCGACCTGACCGATCACTGGTTCGATCACAGCGTTGATACGATCGGCGGCATCTGTGAACCGGAATGTCAGGCGCTTCTGTACACGTTTTTTCATTCGCTGCGTTCCGAATAAAGTGCTTGCAATTTTGGAAACAATGCTGTATACTGCTAAAGGCGCTGAAAACCGCATACCCGGAGACGTATCGAAGTGGTCATAACGAGAACGACTCGAAATCGTTTGACTGGTGATGAGCCGGTCCGTGGGTTCGAATCCCACCGTCTCCGCCACCACTACCTCGCTTCGGCGAGGTTT
>JAEEGF011180749.1_pt1 | contig 35780 bp, 29 predicted proteins | sample 9134171 | NCBI WGS metagenome assembly JAEEGF01 (sample SAMN16246542, study PRJNA631951) | gut metagenome | biome: gut microbiome; feature: rumen; material: AP-attached | host: Bos | place: Iran: Karaj | collected 2018-10
CTCCGACCAAGTGTCAACGGTGTAATACCAAATCTTGCGAAGGTCTTCCTGTGCCTTTTTGGAAAGAATATAATTAGCCATTGGCATTCCGTTTAGCTTTCATTTCCAAAAGAAAAGCCTCGGGGTCAAAGTCCTCTACATCAGGACTGGCCTCGCCTTCGTCCAAAGCGGCTCTCAGTGCTGCCAAGCGAGATTCATCTTCCTCCAAACGACGAAGACCTTCACGGATGACTTCGCTAGCGTTGTTATACCTCCCGCTGAGGATGCTATTACGAATGAAATCCTCATAATGAGGTCCAATAGAAGCTGTTACTGTTCTGCTCATAAAAGTATGTTTTTTTTATGCTGCAAATGTAAGAATATTTCTTAAATGTCTAGCGATTTTGTAAATAAATGACAAAAAGGTGGTAAGCTTACCACCTTTAGTCAACATTATTTCTGGATCGCTTCGTTCCTCGCGATGACGCGAAGCGACGACAAGTATACTACACCATAAACTCTTCCAAAGTGGAGAACAGAATCTCTTTCAGTTCCTCTTTATGCTCGGGCGTGGTCTGCGTGAACAAGAAGCCCCAGATGCTCATGGCGGGGTTCATGATGTCGCGGGTCTCCAACACACCATGGAAGTGCCGTTTGATGCGTTCGAAATCCAAGGCGCGGTTGGTGTCGTAGGGCTTGTCCAGGACGATGAAGCTGAACACATCATTCTCAATGCCGTTCCACATGGTGGCATAGTCGGGGTGCGTGCCCTCGAAGTAAGCTTGCACGGGTAGCAGGTGACATGTGTGGCGCGTCAGGTCGTTGAGGCACATGCCGGCGAAACGCAGCGGATTGACCTCAATCGGGATGGCACGACCTGTGTTCTTGTCGACGCGGAACTCCACATGCATCGGGAAGTTCTTCAGTCCGAGCACGCCGTTCAAGTCGATGCAGAACTGGTTGAAAGCCGGATAGTTGGCCTCGAAGATCTGCTTGCTCATGCAGTAGAGGCGGTCGCTGACGTCGGTCTCGTTCTTGAAGATGTGGTGGAAGATGTTGATGATGTTAGGCTTGCCCTCGGCATCATAGTAGGCATCCACGGCATATTCCTCGCCTTCGATGAACTGCTCAAGCACGAACTTCTCGCTGCGCACCACGGTCTCGGGGAACACGGCGCACTGCTTGGCGAAGTTTTGGTCGATGTCATCCAAAGCGGCCTGCCATTCAGCCTTGTTGCGGACGATGTACACGCCCACGCTGAGGAAACCGACTGCCGGTTTCAGCACCAAAGGCAGCGGCAACTCGTCAGGGTTGAGGCTGCGCAAGGCTTTCATCTCCACTTCTTTGTAATAGAAGTTGGGATAAATCTGTTGGCAGATGCGTCGGAAAGCGGCCTTGTCCTTTAATATCTTGACCTTCTTCACCAGTTCCGACTCGGGCAGCTGGGCATAGAGCCACACTAAGGCATTCTCGGAGACGGCATACAACTGGTGGCTTTGTTCGTATTTCTCGACAAAAGCCTTGTCATCCAAAAGGTTAAGGTGATGGCCTTGCTGTTTCAGCACCTCGGCCATGTCGTTATGCAAAACGGGTATTTGTTTCTCTTCCAAATAGGCCACCAGCGGGGCGGATACGTATGGTTTTTCTAAAATGATCATCTCAAAATGTTTTGTGTTCTGTCAGGGCCGTACGAAACGAATTTGATCGGCACGCCGACATAGTTTTCAATGAATTTGATATAGTCCTCCAATTTCTGCGGGATCTTGCCTTCGATTTTCTGCTGCCAGCCAGAGAGCTCGGTGTAGACAGGTTCCATGGTCTCGGTGCAGGCGGCGTAAGGTAGTTGCTTGGTCTCTTGTCCGTTGTAACGGTAGGCGGTAGCGACTTTCAAGGTAGTGAAGTCGTCCATCACGTCAGACTTCATCATCATCAGGTCAGTGACGCCGCTGAGCATGACGGCATACTTCAGTGCGGGAAGGTCGAGCCAGCCGCAGCGACGCGGACGACCTGTGGTGGCACCAAACTCGTGTCCGTTTTGGCGGAGCATCTCGCCTGTCTCATCGAACAACTCGGTGGGGAAGGGACCCGTGCCCACGCGGGTGCAGTAGGCCTTGAAGATACCATAAACTTTGCCAACTCTGCTTGGGGCAACGCCTAAGCCAGAGCAGACACCAGCTGCGATGACGTTTGAAGAAGTTACAAAGGGATAGCTGCCAAAGTCCACATCGAGCATGGAGCCTTGGGCACCTTCGGCCAGCACCTTCTTGCCATTGTCGAGGGTCTCGTTGATGAAGTATTCGCCGTCGACGAACTGGTATTGTTTCAGGTATTCGATGCCCTCGAACCACAGCTTTTCGTACTCGGCGAAGTCGAGGCCATCGAGTTGAAAGCCTTGCATCTCGAAGCCGAGGCCGGCGATTTGTTGCAGATGGGCATTCTTCAAGTTCTCGTATTTCTCGCGGAAGTCGGCGGAGTTGATGTCGCCGATGCGGAGTCCCCTGCGGGCGGTCTTGTCGGTGTAGGTCGGGCCGATGCCTTTCAGCGTGGTCCCGACTTTCATCTTGCCCAATGCCTTCTCGTTGGCGGCGTCCATGGCGCGGTGCGTCGGAAGGATGAGGTGGGCGCGGTTGGCAATCATCAAAGTCTTGCGCAGGTCGAAGCCGGCTTCACGCAGACCTTCGATTTCACCTTTTAATATATGTGGCTCGATGATGACGCCGTTGCCGATGAGGTTGATGCAACCTGGAGTGAGTACGCCTGAAGGAATATTGTGCAATACGAATTTCTTTCCACCAAATTCAATGGTGTGTCCGGCATTGGGTCCGCCCTGGAAGCGGCAAACGATGTCATAATTCGGGGTGAGGGCATCGACCACCTTGCCTTTGCCTTCATCGCCCCATTGGAGACCTAGTAATATGTCAATTTTGTTCATTGTTTATTGTTTGTCGTTTTTAATAGTTGTGACTATGGCTGATGGCCTATGATATGGCAACTTCACCAGAAAGAGGAACTCCTGCCTTGGTGGAAGCGGCCATAGTCATTAGCCATAGGCCATGGTACTGTCAACTCTTCTTGTGTCCATAAAATATCAACGAATGATGCGTAATCTCAACACCCAATTGTTCTTCAATCGAACGCTGGATTTCTAACAGCCGTGGGTCGCAAAACTCCATAACGGTCTCCGTCTCCAGGTCGATGAAATGGTCATGTTGGCGGAACTTGTAGGAGCGTTCGTATTGCGCGCAGTTGTGTCCGAATTGGTGCTTGATGACCAGACCGCAGTCAAGCAGCAGGTCGATAGTATTATATAAGGTGGCTCTACTTACACGGTACTTGTTGTCTTTCATCTGGTTGTACAGCGAGTCGATATCGAAGTGCCCGTTGGTGGAGTAAATCTCCTTGAGGATGGCAAAACGCTCCGGGGTCTTGCGCAACTTCCTTCGCTGCAAGTAGTCGATGAATAACTTCTTGACGGCCAAGTAGGTATTGTCAAACGAGTCTTTCATTTCTTTTACGTCATGATGAGGCGCAAAGATAAGAATATTTTTCAGACCGATTCTAAATAACCGATATTATTTTTAATTGTTCTTGCGCACCACTTTCTGAATTTCTTTCAGCTGGTTCAGTTTGGCAATCAAGTCGTCGAGTTCCTTGGTGTTGTGCACGTAGACGGCAATGGAAGCTTCCACCACGTCCTGCTTGGCTTCCATGTGGAGCGAGTGCATGTTAAGTTGCATCTCGTTGGAGAACAGGTTGGTCATGCGATTGAGCAATCCTGCTGTGTCCAAGGCAGTGATTTTCAGCTCGGCGAGGAAGGCGATTTCGCTCTTGGGTTGCCATTTGGCTTTCACGATGTTGTTGCCGAAGCGCGAAGAGAGTTGTATGGCCTTGGGACAATTGCTCCTATGGATTTGCAGCGGTTCGCCTGGGAAACTGAAGGCGATGACGTCGTCGCCCGGAATAGGGTTGCAGCAAGTGGAGACATTGAACTCGAACTCGCCAGAAGTGGTGATGGGAGCTGCTTCTTCTTTGCTGTTGCCCCACAATCTATTGGTGATATAGCGCATGAAACTGCTAGTGCTCGATTGGGGCTTCAGCACGCTGCGAATGAGCCGTTCGTCGATTTTGCCAGTAGCCACATTATAATAGAAATCAATAGAACTGGTGAGACCTTCGGCTTCCATCACCGTGTTGCGATTGGCTTTTGAAGGCTCCATGTCAAGTTTTCGCATGATTTCTTCGTATTTTTGTTCGCCTTCTTCACGGAAGCCGCGACGGTATTCCTTGATGCCGCTCCTAAGTCTGGACTTTGCCGTGGCAGTGGCGAGGAACTCAAACCATTTCTCTTGTGGGTGCTGCGACTCGGAAGTGATGATTTCCACCTGGTCGCCCTTGGTGAGCTTGCGGTCGAGCTGGGCCAGCTGGTTGTTGACATTGGCCGCGATGCTGTGATCACCGATTTTGCTGTGGATATTATAGGCGAAGTCAAGTACGGTTGAGCCTTTGGGCAATGTAATCATCTTGCCCTGTGGAGTGAAAACGTAAATTTCGTCAGAGAAAAGGTCGAGTTTGAAGTTGTCGACAAACTCGATGGCGTTGTCTGAGTCGCTGCTGATGAGGTCTTGGGCTTTCTTTAGCCATTCGTCGAAGCCGCTCTCAGTCGTGTCGTTGTCAGTCTTGTATTTCCAATAGGCGGAGAAGCCTTTCTCGGCGATTTCCTCCATGCGTTGGCTGCGGATTTGTACCTCCACCCAGTTGCCTGTCTGGCCCATCACTACAGCATGCAAGCTCTCGTAGCCGTTGGCTTTCGGGAACGAGATCCAGTCCTTCAGTTTCTTGGTATAGGGTCGGTAGCAATTGGTCAGCACAGCATAGATCTTCCAACATTCCATACGTTCCTGTTCTTTCGGACAGTCAGTGATGAGACGGACAATGAAAGAACCGTAGAGGTCTTCAAAAGCCAACTCTTTGTCCATCATGCGTCTCCATACCGAGTTAACCGACCTTTCCTTGATTTCCGCTCTTGCCTTAATGCCGTTTTTCTCCAACTCGGCTTCGATGGGGGCGATGAAGTCGCGCAACTCGCCCATACGTTTGCCGCGTGCATCGTCCATGCGTTTGCGGATGTTGAAATAGATAGTAGGATTGGTGTATTTCAGAGACAGGTCTTCCAATTCGATTTGGATGGCATGGAGCCCGAGACGGTAGGCGAGAGGCGCATAGATATAAGTAGTCTCAGATGCGATTTTCAACTGCTTGTGCTTGGGCATTGAGTCCAAGGTGCGCATGTTGTGGAGACGGTCGGAGAGTTTAATGAGCACCACACGGATGTCGTACGACAACGAGGAGATGACTTTCTTGAAGTTTTCGGCTTGCATGCTCTCGGCACCTTCTAAGTTATCGAACTTGGTGAGACCGTCCACCACACGCGACACTTTCTCGCCGAACATTTCTTTAATGTTGTCTAAGGTATATTGCGTGTCTTCCACCACATCATGCAACAGGGCACATATGATGGAGGTGCGGCCCAGCCCAATGTCGTGGGCGGCGATGGTGGCCACCTCGATGGGATGATAAATGTAAGGCTCTCCCGAGCGGCGGCGTTGATCCTTGTGGGCTTCGACGGCGAAATAAAAAGCCTTGTTGACGGCTTCAAGGTCTTGGGCTTCCTTGCGGGTTTGCCAGGCGTCAAGCAGTCGTTGGTGTCGCCGTTCGATTTCTTCTTTTTCTTCTTTGGAATAGGTGTCGGGTAAAATGGGCTCCATAGGCAATCTTCTTTTTCAGACCGCAAATTTAATGATAATCCAATCTATTGAAGACCGATGAGAATGAATTTTTTTGAAAAAAATCTTGGAATATTGAAAAAATTCTTATTTTTGCGGAAAAATACGGATTAAAATGTCGATTTCAATATTTAAAGTGTAAAATAGAAACATAAGTCTAACCCCAAAACATTGGAGCTATGAAAACAAACTTTACCATTTCGACGATCGCTGTTTCTATGTTAGCGGTCGTGCTGATTGCGACAGGCTGCAAAAAGTCCAAGGAAGTCGTGATACCCAAGGTGGTTATGGCGGAATCATCTATTGCGGTGAGCTACAACAAGGCATGGATGGTAGCTGACGTTACCGATGATGGCGGAGGCTCAATTACGGAACGAGGCTTCTGTTATGGCAAGGCAGGCGGTGCTCTCGACGGCCAACTGGTTGTTGAAGGGGGTGAACATTTCACAGGTGTGTTGCCCGACCTTTTGCCCTCTACGGCATACGTCTGCAAGGCCTTTGCTGGCAATGAGGCTGGACGAGGTTACAGCAATGAGTTCACTTTTACCACAATGAGTGATACGATCCCGTTGGTTGATACCTATACAGTGAAAGATGTCACATACTGTTCTGCTGTTCCAAGCGGCCAGGTGTACAGTGGAGGTCAGGAGGTGATGGAGCGGGGATTCTGCTATGGTACGGAGATGCACCCCACGATGGAGGGCATGCATGTGGCCTTAGGATCGGGTGCAGGGCCATTTGAGTGTCAGTTAACTGAACTTTTGCCCGAGACCAGATACTATGTTTGTGCCTATGCAGTATGCACCAAAGGCATGTATTATGGAGACCAGTTAAGTTTCGACACGAAGGCGTTGCCTATGGCAGTACGCACCCTCTCAGTGTATGACGTGACAGCCTCTCGTGTGATGGCTGTAGGTGAGGTGATTAGAGATGGTGGCCTTGAGGTGACAGAATGCGGTTTCTGCTGGGGAACTGAGCACAATCCCACCATCGAAGGACTTCACGTCAAGGCATCTGTCGGTCTGGGAGAGTTCGGCTATTATTTTTCGGGCTTAGAGAAAGGCCAACCCCATTACGTTCGCGCCTATGCCATCAATGAGGAGGATGTGGCCTATGGAGATGAGATAGAATTCGTCCCTGACGACCTGTTTTCACCATGGCCTGGAGGCGCTTCGCCTGGTTTGTTCTCCGTCAGTGAAGACCATCAGGTGCGTTTCTCGCAGGGTAATCTGCAATATTGTCCCGATGATGATAGATGGCGTTTTGCCGAGCACCAATGGGATTTTGTGGGAGGTGCTGGTTCGGATGTCGAGTTAGGAACAATGGATTTCGGCACGGTGTATGCCAATGGAGTCAAGTGCGACAATACTAAGGTGTATAGGTATTATCCAGGTTGGATTGATCTTTTCGGTTGGGCTACCAGCGGATGGGACAACGGCAACACTTACTATCATCCTTACGATTTTACCGGTCATATTTCGGAAATGTGGTATATGTCTAATGATTGTGCCTTTTACGGTCCTCCTTACAATGTTGACCTGACAGGTGACTATGCTCAAGCCGATTGGGGCGTTCACAACACTATCAGCAACGGCGGTTCACGCCAGTGGCGCACGCCGAGCGCCGACGAATTCAACTATCTCTTGTTGGGTAGGGAAACGCCCTCTGGTATTCTTTTCGCCAAGGCTATTGTAGGTGGTGTACGAGGCTTGGTTGTTTTGCCCGATGACTGGAATGCTTCCACCTATCCCTTTAGAGTTTCCAACATGGATTGTGATTATTACGAAAACAAAATTACCTGCGGCGAATGGTTGGATGTGCTGGAACCCGCTGGTGCAGTATTCCTGCCTGCTGCCGGAAGACGTTTTCAATGGATGGGAGAGACAAGTATTACGTATAGTTACCAAGAATCTATGTCATCTTATAGTGAAGGGAATTATTGGACTTCATCGGCATGTGAAGATATGGTAGATGGTGCTAAAAATATTTGGTTTTGCGGTACCGATGGAGCTTTATATTATCCTTATTTTGAATATCTTTCTTACCGATGTTATGGCTTTTCCGTCCGCTTAATATCGGATGAGTGATGGTCGATGAACAATTATAGCTGACGGCATGAACAAACTGACACGAACTATTAACCTCAAATACTAACGCTATGAATACTAACCATATTATTGCGACAGTTGTTGTTTCCCTGTTGGTGGTCATGCTGTTTGCGACAGGCTGCAAAAAGCCCAAGGAAGTAACGCCTCCCACAGTGGCCATGGTGGAATCTTCTGTTGCAGTGAGTTACAACAAGGCATGGATGGTAGCTGAAGTGGTCAACGATGGAGGCGGCGAGATTACGGAACGCGGCTTCTGTTATGGCAAGGCAGGCGGCGCACTCGATGGTCAATTGCTTGTGGAAGGAGGTGAACATTTCACAGGTGTGCTGCCCGACCTTTTGCCTTCTACGGCATACGTCTGTAAAGCCTTCGCAGGCAACGAGGCTGGACGAGGCTACAGCAACGAGTTTTCATTCACCACAATGAGCGATACGATTCCATTGGTTGACACTTACACGGTGAAAGATATCACACATTGTTCCGCTGTTCCCAGTGGCCAAGTGCTCAGTGGAGGCGGACAGGAGGTGATGGAGCACGGCTTCTGCTACGGCATGGAGATGCGACCGACGATTGAAGGCGCACATATTGCATTGGGTTCGGGTGCAGGGTCATTCGAATGTCAGCTGACGGACTTACAACCCGAGACGAGGTATTATATTCGTGCTTATGCAGTATGCACCAAGGGTGTTTACTATGGCGACCAGCTGGCTTTCGACACCAAAGTGCTTCCCATGGCGGTGCGTACCATTTCGGTGTCGGATGTAACAGCATCACGAGTCAAGGCGGAAGGCGAGGTGATTAGGGATGGTGGCCTTGAAGTGACGGAATGTGGTTTTTGCTGGGGCACGGAACACAATCCCACCATTGAAGGGCTTCACATCAAGGCGTCTATCGGTTTGGGACAGTTCGCCTATTATTTTTCAGGTTTGGAAAAAGGCCAAACGCATTACGTTCGCGCATACGCCATCAATGAGGAGGATGTGGCTTATGGAGATGAGATAGAATTTGTCCCTGATGACCCGTTTTTGCCATGGCCTAATGGCATTTCGCCTGGCTTGTTTACCGTTGGTGAAGGCCGTCATGTGCGTTTTTCGCAAGGCAATCTGCAATATTGTCCCGATGATGACATCTGGCGTTTTGCCGAGCACCAATGGGATTTTGTGGGAGGTCCTTGGTGGGACGAACAACTTGACTATATGGATTTTGGCACCGTGTATGCAAATGGCGTCAAGTGTGACAACACCTTGACAGGTCGGTATTATTCGGGTTGGATTGATTTGTTTTGCTGGGGCACCAGTGGTTGGGACAACGGTAACGTCTACTATCATCCATACGATTATGCAGATGAGGTTTTTAACTTTTTCGGTCCAGTCGGCAACTACGATTTGACAGGGGAATATGCACAATCGGATTGGGGCGTATACAACACCATTAGCAATGGGAGTTCGCGTCAATGGCGCACGCCAAGTGCCGACGAATACAACTACCTTTTGTTTGAAAGGGAAACGCCCTCAGGTATCCGGTTTGCTATGGCAATTGTGGCTGGAATTTGTGGCTTGGTTGTGTTGCCCGATGATTGGAATGCTTCCACTTATAACCTGCAAGCGGTCAACTCAAATACTTACTATGATGCCAATGTCATTTCTGGAGCAAGTTGGCTTGACGTTTTGGAGCCTGCTGGCGCAGTGTTCATGCCTAGTGCTGGCGACACTATGGCGGACTATAAACCCTCTGGAATGACAGAGCTTTATTATATGGGAAATAGTGAATCATTCAAGGAAGATTGTTTTGGGTGTTATTGGACGACGACCTGTGTCGAGGGAAGCGTGGATTATGCTTCGTATCTTATATTTTCGGGTGGATATTCTCTTCGTATTGGCGAACGCTTAAGGTGCAGAGGCATTTCCGTCCGCTTGGTTTCGGACGCGTGAAGGGAAACGGTTACCTATGATTGATTATTAATGAACCCAAATACTACCTAAAAAACTAATAACTATGAAAACGAACCATATTATTACATCGGCCGCTTTTTTCCTATTGGCGGTCATGCTGCTTGCCACGGGCTGCAAGAAACCCAAAGAGGTTGAGATTCCTACGGTAGTCATGGTGGAATCTTCAGTTGCAGTGAGTTACAACAAGGCTTGGATGGTAGCTGACGTGGTCAACTATGGAGGCGGTGAGATTGCGGAACGAGGTTTCTGCTATGGCAAGGCAGGCGGTACCCTCGACGGCCAACTGCTTGTGGAAGGAGGTGAGCATTTCACAGGTGTGTTGCCCGATCTTTTGCCTTCTACGGCCTATGTCTGCAAGGCTTTTGCAACCAATGAGGCGGGACGAGGCTTTAGTAAGGAGTTTACCTTCACCACGATGAGTGATACACTTCCATTGGTTGACACCTATGAAGTGAAAGATATCACACATTGCTCAGCCGTTCCTAGTGGTCAAGTGCTCAGCGGCGGTGGTCAGGAGGTGATGGAGCGAGGCATCTGTTATGGAACGGAGATGAGGCCGACGATTGAAGGAGCGCATGTTCCTTTGGGTTCCGGCGAAGGACCATTCGAATGTCAGCTGACGGACCTGCAACCAGAGACGAGATATTATGTCTGTGCCTATGCAGTATGCACCAAAGGCGTGTACTATGGTGACCAGTTGGCTTTCGACACCAAAGTGCTACCTATGGAGGTACGCACCATTTCGGTGTCGGATGTGACAGCATCGAGAGTCAAGGCGGAAGGCGAAGTAATTCGCGACGGAGGTCTTGAGGTGACGGAATCTGGTTTTTGCTGGGGCACGGAGCACAATCCTACCATTGATGGGCTTCACACCAAGGTGGGCGTTGGTGTGTCAGAATACAGCGGCTATTTTTCGGGTTTGGAGAGAGGTCGAACGCATTACGTTCGTGCATACGCTATCAATGAGGAAGGTGTGGCATACGGTGATGAGTTGGAGTTTGTCCCTTATGACCATTTCATCCCATGGGCAAATGGTGCACTGCCAGGCTTGTTCTCCGTTAGTCCAGACCGTCAGGTGCACTTTTCGCAAGGTAACTTGCAATACTATCCTGATGATAACATCTGGCGTTTCGCCGAACGTCAATGGGATTTTGTGGGAGGTCCTAGCTTGTGTGAAGGAATCGGTGATATGGAGCTTGGGACTGTATATGCAAATGGCGCAAAATGCGACAATACTAAGGTTGGCAAATATTATCCTGGCTGGGTTGATCTTTTCGGTTGGGGCACAAGTGGATGGGATAATGGCAATGTTTATTATAAGCCCTACGACTTTGCGTCACATATATACGAAAGTGATGTGTATGGTCCTCCGGGCAACTACGATTTGACAGGCGATTATGCCCAAGCGGATTGGGGTGTCCACAATACCATCAGCAACGGAGGTTCAAGACAGTGGCGCACTCCTTCAGCAGAAGAGTTTTTGTATCTTCTTACGGAAAGGCACACGGTATCGGGCATACGCTTCGCTATGGCGATTGTGGCTGGGGTTAGAGGTATGATCGTGTTGCCTGACGACTGGAATGCATCCACTTATTATCTCAACGAGGCCAACGAGTTTTGCTATTATTCCACGAATACAATTACAGGAAGGGAATGGCTGGAGGTGTTGGAGCCTGCTGGTGCGGTATTCATGCCCGCTGCCGGAGCCCGTTTTCAGTTCACGGGATATGACGGGGTGTATTTTGATTGGTTTAATAATGAAGAGGCTATAGATGTTGGTTTGTGGCAAATTGGTTTGCATTACGACCCGTTTTTTGTCTGTGGCTCCTATTGGACGTCATCACAATTCCTGGACGGGTATCCTGTAGGTGTGAGCAATGCTGTTGCATTGAAAATAGTCACTTACGATATGGATCCATTATATATTTCAGGATTCATCGTAGCTAAAATTAGATGTAAAGGATATTCTGTTCGCTTGGTTTCGGACGAGTGATTGCATGATGTGCATTTTCCGTGCTACAATTTTGGGCTGCAAAGCGAAAAATTTCCTATTTTTGCGCCCAAATGAAAAACATCCGTAATTTTTGCATCATAGCCCATATCGACCATGGCAAATCAACCTTGGCCGATAGGCTTTTGGAACTAACCCATACGCTCAACGACAAAGAACTCGTCGATCAGGTGCTTGACGATATGGACCTTGAGCGCGAGCGCGGCATTACCATCAAGAGTCACGCCATCCAGATGAAATACAACTATAAGGGCGAAGAATATACCCTTAACCTCATTGATACTCCCGGCCACGTCGACTTCTCCTACGAAGTGTCGCGTAGCATTGCGGCTTGCGAAGGCGCCTTACTGGTGGTGGATGCCACGCAAGGCATTCAGGCCCAAACGATTGCCAACCTCTATTCTGCCCTTGAGCACGACCTCGAAATCATCCCCGTGATGAACAAGATCGATATGGATAGTGCCATGGTCGACATCGTGGAGGACCAGATGGTTGACCTCTTGGGCTGCGACCCTTCGGAAATCCTAAAGGTCAGTGCGCGCACGGGCGAAGGCGTGCCTGCCGTGCTCGATGCCATCGTGGAACGCGTCCCTTGTCCGAAGGGCGACCCTGAGGCACCTTTGCAAGCCCTCATCTTCGACTCGGTGTTCAACTCATTCCGTGGCATCATCGCCTATTTCCGCATCATGAACGGCACCATGCATACCAACGACCTCGTGAAGTTCTTCGCCACAGGTAAGGAATACAATGCCGACGAGATTGGTGTGCTGCAACTGAAGCAAGTGCCTAAGAACGAACTCTCTGCGGGCGACGTGGGATACATTATTTCTGGCATCAAGACCTCGAAGGAGGTCAAAGTGGGCGACACCATCACCCATGTCGAGCGTCCTTGCGCCGAACCAGTGGCGGGTTTCGAGAACGTGAAACCTATGCTGTTTGCGGGTATCTATCCTGTTGACGCTGACGACTACGAGGAGTTGCGTGCTTCGTTGGAGAAACTGCAACTCAATGATGCTTCCTTGGTTTGGGAACCTGAATCGTCGGCGGCACTGGGCTTCGGCTTCCGTTGCGGCTTCTTGGGTCTATTGCACATGGAGATTGTGCAGGAGCGCCTCGACCGCGAGTTCGACATGGACGTCATCACCACGGTGCCCAACGTGTCATTCAAATGCTTCAAGACCGACGGCGAGATGATTGAGGTGCATAACCCCAGCGGCTTGCCTGAGGTGACGAAGATCGACCATATCGAAGAGCCATATATCCTCGCTCAGATCATTTCGAAGAACGAGTTCACTGGACCTATCATGACGCTCTGCATCGACCGTCGTGGCGTACTGAAGAACCAGGTTTACCTCTCCACCGACCGCGTGGAGCTGACCTTCCAGATGCCGTTGAGCGAAATCGTCTTCGACTTCTACGACAAACTGAAATCCATCTCGAAAGGCTATGCCTCCTTCGACTACCATATTGCTGGCTATCAAGATGCCGACTTGGTGAAACTCGACATCATGCTCAACGGCGAGTCCGTTGACGCCTTGTCGACCTTGATCCACCGCGGCCATGCCTACGACTTCGGTCGCCGCATGTGCGAGAAACTGAAGGAATTGATTCCAAGACACCAGTTCGACATCGCCATCCAGGCTGCAATTGGTGCAAAGATCATCGCCCGAGAGACGGTACGTCAGGTGCGCAAGGACGTGACGGCAAAGTGTTACGGCGGCGACGTCTCCCGTAAGCGCAAACTGCTCGAGAAACAAAAGGCAGGCAAGAAACGTATGCGTCAAATCGGCAATGTCGAGGTGCCGCAGTCGGCGTTCCTTGCAGTCTTGAAACTGGATTAATTGTCAACGGAACAACTATGATGGATTGCTTCGCAAGAAATTGGTCAAAAATCAAATTGAAAATCAATTAAAAATCGAATGACAATGAAAAGAGGAAATAATATGATTTTGAAAGATTTTGAAAGTCAGATTTTTGAATGATTTCTACACGAAGTGTATTCCACAAAAAAGGATACCTAAATGACCGACCTCCAATATCAAATAGCATTGACACTACTCCCTGGTATCGGTGATATCAGCGGGAAGAAATTCGTGCAGTATTGCGGCAGTGCGGAGGCTATATTCAAGGAGACGCGCAAGTCGCTGGAGAAGATTACGGGCATGCGAGAGGCTTCTATTGATGCTGTTTGCAAACCCAAGGAATACCTGAAAAGAGCAGAGGAGGAGATTGATTTCATTGAAAAGAACGGCATTCAGCCATTGTTCTTCCTTGATTCTGATTATCCGCGACGCTTGTTACAGTGCGACGATGGTCCGTTGATGCTTTATTATAAGGGCAAGGCCAACCTTAATGCCAATCGTGTGGTAGCCATTGTCGGCACACGCAATATCACCGAATACGGCAAGGAGAACTGTAATCAGTTGGTGGAAGACTTGAAGGATGACGATGTCTTGATTGTGAGTGGTTTGGCATACGGTGTCGACACTTGTGCCCACAAAGCCTCAGTGAAAAACGGCATCCCGACGGTTGGCGTGATGGGTAGCGGAATGCAACAGATATATCCTGCGCCAAACAAGAAACTGGCTTCGGATATGATAGAGCAAGGAGGCGGAATTCTCACCGAGTGCATCAGCGGCACTCAGCCTGACCGCGAGAACTTTCCGCGCCGCAACCGCATCATCGCGGGCATGGCTGATGCAGTGGTCGTCATCGAGTCGGCGATGAAAGGTGGATCGTTGATTACAGCCGATTTGGCTAACTCATATAGCCGCGATGTATTTGCCTATCCGGGCCGAGTGATGGACATCTACAGCCAAGGCTGCAACTACCTCATCCGTACCAACCGCGCCCATCTCATGGAGAGCGTGCTCAATCTGCGCTACATCATGCGCTGGGACTCGGAGTCGAAGAACGAAAAACAAACGGCTTTGTTCCGCGAGTTTACCGCTGATGAAAAACTGGTCATGGATTGTTTCGGTTCAAGTGCGGTTGTCAATTTAGACGACATCATTGTGAAGACCGAGTTGCCGACCACAAAAATAGCAGCCATTCTGTTGACCTTGGAATTTGACGGCGTGCTGATGGCACTGCCAGGAAAGCGATATCAGAAATGTTAGGCAAAGTCATTAAATCGACGGGCAGTTGGTACATCGTCCTCGATGAAACGGGACGACAGTGGGAGTGTCGCCTGCGCGGAAAAATCCGCCTCGATGGCATCCGCTCTACCAACCCTGTGGCTGTGGGCGATAACGTGCAGTTTGAGCAAGAGCCAGGTAAAGAAACTGGGGTCATCAAGAAGATTGAGCCGCGCGACAATGTGATTGTCCGCCAGTCGGTCAACCTGAGCAAAGCCTCGCATATCATAGCTGCCAACGTAGATTTGGCCATCGTTGTGGCCACCATCGCTCAGCCGCGCACTTCCACGGGCTTCATCGACCGCTTTTTGGTGACCGCTGAAGCCTATCATATTCCCGCAGCCTTGGTTTTCAACAAGTGTGACCTCTACACGGACGAGCAGATAGGGGAGATGTGCGTGTTGATGGAATATTACCAGAACCTTGGCTATACGTCATTCGGTGTGTCGGCCAAGACAGGCTTTCAAATCGACCAGCTGAAAGCCTTGATGCAAGATAAGATTTGTCTATTCTCAGGCCATTCTGGTGTGGGTAAGTCGGCTCTCGTAAAAGCTCTTGACCCCTCGTTGAATGTACGTATTGGAGCCATTTCCGACTATCATGAGAAGGGTAAGCATACAACCACCTTTGCCGAGATGCACCATCTTGACTTCGGTGCTTGGATTGTGGATACGCCTGGCATCAAGGAATTTGTCTTGTACGACCTGGAGAAAGAGACTTTGGCACAGCGCTTTCCCGAGATGCGTAATCTGATGAGCGAATGCCGTTTTGCCAACTGCACCCATACCCACGAACCCGGTTGCGCGGTGAAGGCGGCGGTCGAAAACGGCGACATCGCTGATTGGCGTTATGTGAATTACATTCGAATGATGACGGACGAAAGCCATGATTCAGTAAAAGAAGAAGGAATATGAAAACCATTGCCTTATTTGGAAAGACCCTTGCTCCAGAAAACGGGGAATATATGCGGCAACTGTTTAGGGAATTGGCTGACAATCAAGTAAAAATCGCTGTATACCAGCCTTTTGCTGACATTGTCGCCGCCTACGTCCCCATAGGCGTGCAATACAGCGTTTTTCATTCCCATGAAGACCTGAAAGCCGACCTGCTATTCTCCATCGGCGGCGACGGTACCATCCTCGACACCGTGCCTTTCGTTCTCGATTCGGGCATCCCGGTGGCAGGCATCAATATGGGACGCTTGGGATTTCTCTCCAGCACCTCCAAAAACGAGATTGCCATGGCGGTGCATAGTGTAGTCACAGGTGACTATACTGTCGAACAGCGTACCCTCTTGGAACTGGTTTCACCTGAGAAGGTCTTTGACAATGTGAAATATGCTCTCAACGAGTTAAACGTGATTCGTAACCCAGAGCATAGCCTGTTGGCCATCAAGGTGTTTGTTGATGATGTGTATCTCAATACCTATTGGGGAGATGGCATTCTTTTGGCCACACCGACGGGCTCCACTGCATACTCGCTGAGTGCGGGCGGTCCTATCATCGCGCCCAATGCGAAGAACTTCGTCATCACACCTATTGCAACTCACAATTTGACAGTGCGCCCTGTCGTCATCCCTGACGACAGCGTCATCCGTATCCAGGTGGAGGGCCGCGAGAAGAAATTTGTCTTCAGTATGGACTCAAGAAGCTGTACCCTAGATACTTCCGTGCAACTTGAGGTGCGCAAGGCGGGCTTCTGCCTCAACCTCGTCAGGATGCGTGGTGAGGACTTTTTCGGCACTATCCGCAACAAATTGATGTGGGGAAAAGACAATAGAAATTGATTTCTTTCGTTTTCATTGGAAAAATTCATAATTTTGCAAGCTTGAATTATGTATAGAAAGATTCGTTTTTTATTGATAATGAGTTGCTTGGCGATTTTTGTCCAAGCCAATGCCCAATTTGATGATCCAAAAACGCTTGAAGTGGGACCTCATGTGGGCTTGAGTTACTATATGGGCGACATCAACCCGATGTTGCCTTTTGCGCAATCACAGCTGCAATATGGCGGATTGGTGCGTTTCAATTACAACAACCGGTGGACATTCCGCTTTGACTATAGCCGTGCTACCGTGACCGCTGACGACAGCAAATGCAACTGGCGTCCTGAACGAGGCTTGAATTTTACTTCGAAAATCAATGATTTCAGTCTTACGGCTGAGTTCAATTTTTTGGAGTACTACACAGGCAATCCGAAAAGGAACGTATCACCCTATATTTTTGGTGGCATTTCGGTGTTTCAATACACTGCCTTCGCCAATGTGGGAGGTCAGTTAGTCGATTTGAGCAACTATGCTACCGAAGGTCCCGAAGATCCCAATGCAAAATGGTATGACAAGATGTTTGGCAAGACCAGCCCTATCGGAGTGTCGATTCCTTTTGGCATGGGTGTGAAATTCTCGTTGTCGCGCCACATGGCTGCTACAATGGAGTGGAGGATGCAGAAGACCTTTACGGATTATTTGGATGATGTTGCCACGGTGTATCCAGCCGATGACCAACATGCTACCGTTATCATTGACGGTATGTATTATGATCTTACCGACCCCACAGCGACACCGACGGGAATTCCAGTGAATGCCCAAGGACATCCTACGACTAATCCAAATGGACACTATACCGAAAACCAACAGCGCGGCAACTCGGCCTTTAACGACTGGTTCGGCATGGCGCGTGTATCACTGACTTGGAAATTCAATTTGCCCGATGGAAGGGGCTGTAACTTAAGCAAATTCTGACCTATGGAACTGAAAGACCAACTGATGCAACAAATAGACCGCGAACGCTTGCCACAGCATGTCGCGATTATCATGGACGGCAACGGACGCTGGGCCAAGGAGAGAGGAAAGGCTCGCCTCTTCGGACATCAAAGTGCTATACAATCGGTGCGTGAAGTGTCGGAGGGCTGTGCAGAGCTGGGTGTAAATTATCTAACCCTCTATGCTTTCTCTACCGAGAATTGGAACCGGCCCTTGGCTGAAGTCAGCGGACTGATGTCTTTGCTGGCCACCACTATCACCAAAGAGGTGATTACGATGAACAAAAACAGCATCAAGTTGAATGCCATCGGTGACTTGAAGAGTCTGCCCAAGGCCAACTACGACCAACTGATGCAAGCCATTGCCGACACGAGCCATAACACCAGAATGACATTGACCTTAGCTTTGAGTTATTCGGGCCGTTGGGATTTGAAGCAAGCCGCCCAGCGTATGGCACAGGATGTAACTGCGGGTAAACTCGCTCCCGATGCCATCGATGACGCAACGATTTCGTCCTATCTCTCAACTGCTGGCATGCCCGACCCGGAACTGTTGATCCGCACTAGTGGCGAGGAACGCATCAGCAATTTCTTGCTTTGGCAATTGGCTTATTCCGAATTGTATTTCACTCCAAAGTATTGGCCTGATTTCCGCAAGGCAGACTTATATGAGGCGATTTTGAACTATCAGCATCGTGAACGCCGTTTTGGAAAGACCAGCGAGCAAGTGACAACTAAATAAATTGAAAGAAAGAACTATGCGATTGAGATATTTACCCATAATGCTGTTTTTCGTGGCTCTTTTGGGCTTCGGTAACAGCAGTATTGCCCAAATTCAGATTGGCGACGACCTGTCGGATATTGACTATGCACGTCCACAGAAATACGAAATCGGCGGCATCGTAGTCGACGGTGCCAAATATGTCGATGGATCGATGTTAAGCATGATTGCCAATCTGAGAGTAGGTGAGACTATCTCTATCCCGGGCGACGAAATCTCGAATGGCATCCGTAAGATTTGGGAACAGGGCCTTTTTGAGGACGTTGCCATCAATGCCACCGATTTTGTGGGTAACAAGGTGTTCTTGCAAATCGTGATCAAGGAGAAACCGCGTGTTTCGAAGTTCTCTTTCAAGGGCATCAAGAAAAGTGAGGCTGATGATATCCGTAACAAAATCAACCTTTCGCGGGGTGATATTGCCACTGAGCATTTGCTGACCAAGACCACCCGCATCATTGAGGATTTCTATTATGACAAGGGCTATTTCAATGTGGACATTGACATTGAACAAAAGGCTGACACGGCTCGCGAGAATTATATTGATATGGTCATCAATATCGACAAGGGTGATAAGGTAAGGATTGGCAAGATCAACGTGATAGGTAATGAGAATCTTGCTGATGGACAGGTGCTGATGTCAATGAAGGAGACCAAACAACGTGGCCATTTCGACCCGTTGAATCCGCTGGGACCGCTGATTGTGAACACTGTAGCTGATGTGGTGACTTTACATCCTTTGAGAGCCATCAACGGTGTAGAAGAATACTTCTATGACAACTATCGCCCACGTATCTTTAAGGCCTCGAAATACCTGGAAAAGAACTACGAGGAAGATAAGAAACATATCATCGAGAAATACAACGCTAAAGGTTATCGTGATGCACGCATTGTCAGCGACTCGGTGTATCGCATTGATGACAGGAACTTGGGTATTGACCTCGTCATTGACGAAGGCAACAAATACCATTATCGCAACATCACTTGGACGGGTAACACCAAATACACCGCCGAGACCCTTAACTCCATATTGGGTATCAAGAAAGGCGATGTATATAATAAGGAGTTGCTTGACAAGAACCTGAACTATAGCGAGACCAATCTCGACATCAGCTCGCTGTATATGGACGATGGTTATCTTTTCTTCCGCGTTGACCCCGTGGAAGTCGCCGTTGAAAACGACTCCATCGACCTTGAGATTCGTCTCAACGAGGGTAAACAGGCTCGTATCAGCAATATCAATTTGGTCGGAAACACGAAGACATACGACCATGTCGTGTTGCGTGAGCTCTACACGCGTCCTGGACAGCTGTTCAGTCGAAGCGATGTGGTGCGTTCCGTTCGTGAGTTGGCTACCCTCGGCTTCTTCAATCAGGAATCCATCAACCCCGATGTGCAGCCCAATCCTGCTGACAACACTGTTGACATTAACTATTCTGTGGAGGAAGCAGCTGCCGACCAAATTCGTTTCTCTGCAGGTTTTGCCGCTGGCTATCTGATGCTTGAGGCTGGCTTGCAGTTTTCCAACTTCTCCATGCGCAACATCTTCAATAAGAAGGCATGGCGTCCTTTGCCGATGGGCGACGGACAGAAGCTTGCGCTGAGCGTCAGTACCGTGGGCCGTTATTACCTTACTTATGGCGTATCGTTCACTGAGCCTTGGTTGGGTGGTCGCAAGCCCAATTCGTTTACGGTGGCGTTCAATCAGTCGTTCTATTCCAACAGCTATGAAAAAACCGATTCGCGGTACGGATGGATCAACATGATAGGTGGTACCGTTGGATTGGGTCGCCGTCTGACTTGGCCTGACGACTATTTTGCAATTTTCCATGGCCTTAATGTGAAACGTTACAACCTCCATAATTACCAGAATACTTTTTTGAATGTGGGTGATGGCAACGGCAAGTTCAACCTAATCAGTTATAGCTTTGTGTTGTCGCGCAACTCTGTGAGCCAACCCTTGTATCCGCGTAATGGCTCCGAGTTCCAACTGGGACTTGAGATCACGCCACCCTATTCGTTGTTTGCAAATAAGGACTATTCTACTCTTTCTGAGAACGAGAAGTACAAATGGATTGAGATGCACCGTTGGACCTTCAAGGCGGCTTGGTACACTGAGCTTTACGAAAAACTCGTGATGATGACCCGTGTTCGTTTTGGCTATTTGGGCCATTATAATAAGCAGATTGGTCCCACGCCTTTCCACCGTTTCTTCTTGGGCGGCGACGGTTTGGCTAACTATTCATTCGATAGCCGCGAGTTGGTCGGTATGCGTGGTTATGCCAACAGTTCACTGACTCCGGGCCACTATAACAATTCCAACCAAGGCGGCGATATGATGACGAAATACACTTTGGAACTGCGTTACCCACTTTCTTTGAATCCACAGGCCACCATTTATGCCTTGACCTTCCTCGAAGCCGGTAACTGTTGGCTTGGGTTCAAGGACTTCAATCCCTTTGATGTGAAGCGTTCGGCAGGTGTCGGCGTGCGTATCTATCTGCCCATGTTCGGCTTGCTCGGTCTTGACTGGGGCTATGGCTTTGATGATGTGTTTGGCACCACAGGCGACAACCACAGCCAGTTCCACTTCTCCATTGGCGGATCTATTGATTAGTTTAGAGTTGAGTGTTTGGAGTTTAGAGTTAGTAGTACTTTGTGTCATTGTGAGGAACGAAGCAATCCAGTATTTTGAATCTTGAATTTTGAATCTTTGAATTTAAATATGTTTTTGGAACGATTATTGCAATAACAAACAAGAAAACAATTAGAAACACTATAAAAATGAAAGCATTTAAAACTTTGATTTTGACCGCTGCCTTAGTTTGTGGCGGTATGATGACCGCCCATGCACAACTTGGCGGTGGACAGAAAATCGTCTATGTCGATTCTGAGTACATCATGGAAAACATTCCAGAATACGGTGATGCCCAGGAAGAACTCAATGCCATGTCGGCGAAATGGCAGAAAGAAGTGAAAGCCGTTTACGACAAGGTGTCTGAGATGTATAGCAAGTACCAAACCGAAATGTTGTTGCTCTCGGAAGATCAAAAGCGTGCCCGTGAGCAAGCCATCGTCGACAAGGAACAGGAAGCCAAAAATTTGCAGATGCAGTATTTCGGTTCCGAAGGCCAGCTCTATCAGAAGCGTACCGAGTTGATTCAGCCTATTCAGGAAAAGGTCTACACAGCCATGAAGGAAGTGGCCCAAACCAAAAACTACGCTTTCATCCTTGACTTGGCTTCGGGTACCTCTGTACTTTATGCCAGCGACAAGAACGATGTCAGTGATGAAGTGCTTGACCAACTCGGCAATGTTATGCAGACTGTTCGTCGTGAAGACCGTCGTAAGGCTGGAAGTACCACGGTGGGGGGCACCACCTCTGGCGGTAAAGGCAGCACGTCTATAAATAAGGGTAGCGCATCAGGTGGATCCAAAGGCACTAATGTAAAACCTAAGAATTAACTGGGAATTAAGCGAAGGAAAGCAAATTATTCTTATCTTTGCCGCTCCAATTGATAAGTATGTGATAATTAAATTATTAAAAATCAATAGAATAAAATGAAAAGAGTATTTAAAGTTTTGTTTCTGGGTGTTGCTCTCTTTGTGATGAGCGGTGTTGCCCAAGCTCAAGTGAAGATTGCACACGTCAATACGGCTGAGGTCCTTGATGCCATGCCTGACAAATCCAAAGCTGAAAAAGATTTGGAGAAATATTATGGCGAACTCCAGAGCCAGTTGGAGACCATGGCCAAGGAGTATCAGACCAAGATGCAAGACTACGAGGCTAACCAAGCCACAATGTCGAATCTGGTAAAGCAATCAAAGGAAAAAGAAATCGTTGACCTCCAGACCCGTATCCAACAGTTCCAAGCCAATGCCGAGAACGAGTTTGAAGCCAAGCGTGCCGAGTTGTTGAAGCCTATCCTCGACAAGATTCAGAATGCCATCAACACGGTGGGTAAGGAAAAGGGATATACCTATGTTCTCGACCTGGCCACAGGTGCCGCTGTCTATGTGGGCACTGATGCTGTTGACTGCACCAAGGATGTGAAAGCTAAATTGGGTATCAAATAAGGAGTTGTTTCCAGTGATATGAAAACAGCCGGCTCAATGAGTCGGCTGTTTTTTTGTTATTTAATGCTCTCTCTCTTGATTTTCGCGAACCGTAGTAGTTTGAGAATACCCAAAGGTTTGTGATCGTCTTTGTTAGCGAGGTTGAGATAAAGGCCGAATTTCTTAGCGATGGGTATCTTGAAGGTCTCGACGAATTCGATGAGGGTGCCGTCGGGGTCTTCCACATAAGTGAAATGGCCGTTGGCGTCGCCCATGCCGAAGTCGGCACCGCTGTCGCATACGAAAGGATGTCCCATGAGTTCGGCCTCTTCTTTGACAGCAGCCATGTTACGCACGTCGAAGCAAAGGTGGATGTAGCCTGGGTCGCCCCAGTAACGGTTTTCATAGAGCTTTTTACCAGGTCCGTCAACGCTTTGAATAAGTTCAAGGTGCGAGGTGCCCATGATGCGACTCAACGGCCCTTCGATAGGCTTGGAACGTTCGAGAATGACACGACGCAAAGCTCTCTCACCGCATGGAAGACATTTCAGGTCATCGAAAACGCTTGTCTGGTCGAAAACCACCTTGTCGTATTCCAACAGCTGGGTGTAGAAGGGTAGGGAACGCTCGATGTCGCTCACACCAATGAAGGCTCCGTTGGCGCCCCCCGTGGTCTTCTTCTCGTCGATGAAGACGTAGTCGTCCTGCTCCAGCTGGAAGAGGTTGCCGTAGGGGTCTTTCATGAAAAACTCCTTTTGTCCGGCAGGCGAGGTCGTGACAGGGCTGATGATGTCGAGTCCTCTATTAATAAAGGTGTTGTAGGCCGTTTCAATGTCGGGGGTCTTCACTTTGGCGATGAGAATGCCCAAGTCGCCCAAACGCAAAGGCTCTTTCAGGTAGTTGAGTTCACGGCCTTTGGGTTGCCAGATTTCGAAACCGCCGCCGCCGCGGATGTTGACCGCGATGCCCGAACGACGGGGCTGAGGCTTGCCGCCCGTGTAGGGAAGCATGCGCTCCGCCACGCCTTCGTCATCAACGATCTTGACCTCGAAGCCGAAGTTGTCGTAATACCATTTCCAGGCTTCCACGAAGTCGTTGACTCCGATGCCCACTTGTTGTATGCCGCAGATTACTTTTTCTTTCATGGTGATAGTTTATTATTTTGCTATTGGCTGCTGGCTTCTGGCCGTTGGCAGCTTCAATCATGGTTTGAAGTATATTCCTTTTGGGAGCTGCCAGAGGCTAGAAGCCTTATGTTGCCGATATTTTTCTCGATAGTTTATAATACAAAGGTAAGCAATATTTATGAATATATGCCATTAGCAACTCGGTGCGACCAATGAGTTTGCGGTGCTTCTGCCGCTTGATGGCACGCACGGCGATTTGACCGCATTTGTCCACATCGAGGCCATTGGCTTGTCCCGCATCCATCTTGGCGTGGGCTGTGCCGTCGCCCATCAGCGCGCTCTTGCTGATTTGCGTGTTGATGCGACCTGGGATGAGGAAGGTAACGTTGATGTTGTCGTATTCAAGCTCCAGCGACTCGTAGAAACCGAACAAGGCGTGCTTGGCGGCGCAATAGGCCGAGCGAAGCGGAAAACCGAACAAGCCCGATAGGGAAGTGGTCACGCTGAATTGTACATGCTCCTTCGCTTTGATCATGTCGCCAAATTTCTTCACCAGGTAGACACCGCTCATGAAGTCGATTTTCAGGATTTTCTCATCGACGCTGAAGTCGGTGTCCAAAGCCTTCTCTCGTTGTGAGATGCCTGCGTTGAGCACGAAGAGGTCGATGCTCAAGTTGTTGGACATCACGAAGTCGTAGAGTTCGTCGATGGAGGTGTAGTCGTCGAGTTGGGTCTCGGTGGCATAGGCGTGCACACCGTATTTTTCGCACATCTTTTTTGTCTTGTTGAGATCGTCGATGCCCAAGCCTGTCAGCACGAGGTGGCAGCCTTCCTTGGCCAAATGCAGCGCAATGCTCTGCCCGATGCCTGTCCCGCCACCAGTGATGAGGGCGGTTTTGTTTTTGAGGTCTAACATACAGTTGTACTTCTATTGTCGGCATTTCGACAGGCTCAATGGCCATAGGTCCCTGAGCACGTCGAAGGGCCGTTTTAATATGGCTGCAAAGATAAAAATAATTCCTTCATGTTGGGATAATCAATATATTTACTAATTTTGTGGCTCGTAAGTCGGTCTCCCATAGATTCCAATCGCATATTCTCTGTTTGGAATGACATGGGCGCCCTTAGATTAAATCTTGAATTTTGAATCTTTAAATCTTAAATCTAAAATAATGGACATTTTCGAAAGAATATCAAAGGATTCCGGTGGCCCGATTGGGCAATACCGTGAACGTGCCGATGGTTATTTCGCTTTTCCGCGTCTGGAAGGCGAACTCGGACCGCGCATGACCTTCAATGGCAGGGAGGTGCTCTGCTGGAGCTTGAACAACTATTTGGGCTTGGCTAATCACCCTGAGATCCGTCGCGTGGATGCCGAAGCCGCCGCCAAATACGGCCTTGCCGCCCCTATGGGTGCTCGTATGATGACAGGTCATACTCGTATGCACGAGCATTTCGAGCATGAGCTGGCCGACTTCGAGAAGAAAGAAGCTGCCTATTTGTTCAACTTCGGCTATCAGGGCATTGTGTCAACCATCGACACTTTGACTAGCCCGCATGATGTCATTGTCTACGACAACGAGGCCCATGCCTGCCTGCTTGACGGTATTCGTCTGCATATCGGCAACAAGTACAAGTACCGCCATAACAACATGGAAGACCTGGAGAAGAAGCTGAAGGTCGCCACAGAGGTGGTGGCCAAGACTGGCGGTGGCATCCTCGTCATTACCGAGGGCGTGTATGGCATGACGGGTGCTTTGGGCGACCTCGCCGGCATCGTGGCCCTAAAGAAGAAGTACAGCTTCCGGATCCTCATTGATGACGCCCACGGCTTCGGCGTGATGGGTCCCAACGGTCGTGGCACTTCCGAGCATTTCGGCGTGATGGACGACATCGACATTTATATTGGCGCCTATGCCAAGGCTATGGCCATTATCGGTGGTTTTGTGGCTGGACCGAAGTATGTGATTGAGTATCTGCGCTATAACATGCGTTCTCAGATGTATGCCAAGAGCTTGCCGCTGGCCATTGTGGAAGGCTGCGAGAAGCGTTTGGAAATCATCCGCAGCGCCGAGGGTGATGCCTTGCGTGCTCAGTTATGGAAGGTCACCCGCGCCTTGCAGAAAGGCTTCCGCGATCTTGGTTTCGACATCGGTCCCGCAGAGGCATGCGTGACGCCGGTGCACGTGCAAGGTGACGTGGTGCAGGCCACCAACATTGCCATGGACTTACGCGAGAACTACCGTATCTTCTGCTCGGTTATCACCTATCCCGTCATCCCCAAGGGCATGATCATTTTCCGTATCATCCCAACGGCAGCCCACACCATGGACGACGTCAACTACACGCTGAACGCTTTCGCCGAGGTGAGGCAGAAGCTCGACAAGGGCTATTATGATGGAACGGAAGTGCCGAATATGAGAATTGAATAGGACTTGCTTTATAACGAGGACAATTCTGAACCTTTTGACGTCATTGCGGAGGTAACCCCGCAATGACGTTTTGTTTTCAATTGCATCTTTTTTTTGTAAAATCGCATATTATCCCTATCTTTGCATTTCCATGAACGAATATAATCATAAAAATGGGATAATATGATACTCGTAAAACAAGCAGGTGTTTATGTCAACATCCTGAATTGCAAGCTTAAAAAGTACCTTGCTGAGGTCTTCAAGAAGAACAATGTCAACCTAACGGCAGAGCAATACCTCGTTATGGATACCTTGTGGAACGAAGGTACGCTTACGCAGCAGGAGATCGCTTTCATCATTCAAAAGGACAAGAACTCGGTCACCCAATTCATCGACAATTTGGAGAAAAAAGGTCTTGTCACCCGCTCGGTGTCTAAGGAAGACCGTCGTGTGAATAATATAGTGGTTACCAAAGAGGGCATGGCCCTTAAAGATTCCACCAAGCAGTTGGCGATTGAAACGATGAACAAGGCACTGGAGGGCATTTCTGAAGAGAATGTGCTAATCTTCGTGGACGTGCTGAAGAAAGTCTGTGCCAATATTTGACAGTTTTCATGGTTTTTATGGCAATTGGTATGATAATTGGATGAAAAACCTCGAACAAAGCTTAAATTGTATATTTTTGTACCCTAATTTTTCAACGAAATGAATAGAATGACAAGATTTTTGATGACACTTCTTGCATTGGCTATGATTATGCCATCGTGTAACAAAGGTCCGGGTGAAGGCGGAACAGGTACGGTGCAGGGCTATGTGAAACTCGTGCATCATCCCGATGATGACTATACTTTGACTCCCGACACTATGGTAGCAGCCAAGACCGATGTGTTTATCATTTATGGTGATGAGGCCTACTTTGGCAATGATGTGGAGACGGGTGCCGATGGCATGTATCGGTTTGAATATCTACTGCCAGGTAATTATACTGTATTCGCCTATTCCACTTTGCCTTTGGGCGAGAAGGTGGCCGTGAGTGAAAAGGTTAATGTGACCAAGGGCGCAGTGATGAATGTGCCTACACTTTATATCCATGACGGCAAGGCCTATGGCACATCCATCGTAAAAGGTCGTGTTCATGCTGCCTATTACCACAATGGCAGTTACCGTGGCGAGGGTTGGGCTTGTGAGCATCGCGTATACATCCGTAGGGTGGGAGAGGACATCCCCTTCGATGATACCCGCGTTGGTCCTGATGGCTATTTTGCTTTCCAGAAGCTACAGCCTGGCGAGTATGAGGTGTTTACAGCATCCGATGACATCGGAACGGAAATCCCAGATTTTGTCTTCCAAAGCATCACCGTCGATGAGGCAGGACAAATCTATGAACTTCCTGAACAGTTTGAAGTGATTATTAATGTGTAATGCGGAATGCAGAATGCAGAATGATGAATTTTAAATATAGAAATTGAATATGAAGAAGTTATTGGTTATTATGGCTTTTGTGGCCATTAGTGTCGGTTGCTTTGCCCAGTCGGTCTCAGAGAGTACCATCATCAAACGCGAAAACCGTAAGGGCATGGTGCTGAAGGAATGGAATACCGCAGCAGGCGACAAACGCGCATTCCTCGACCGTGTGACGACCTACGATGAATTGGGACGTAAGATTGAGGAAATCGAATATGCCAGCTATGGCCAGAAGTGGCGCGTGGTGAGCGAGTACCCTGCCAATAGCGACATCACAGCCAAGGTGGTGCGCGAAATCGAGTACAACGACCGCGACAAAGTGGTGCGTATCCGCAAGTTCGAGTACAATGAGGACGGCTCCAAGAAATGCCAGAAAAACTACTACCCGAATGGAAAGCTGGAGTCGGTGAAGACCTTTGAGTACGTTCCAAAATAATTTGGTGTGGAAGAAATTCTTGGCATAGTGCAAGGCATGAAGCCTATCACGCTCGACGAAATGAGCACTGTGAAGCTGATGAACCGCATTGACACGAAATATGTGGTGACGGAGGTTCAGCTTCGTGCTATTTTGTTGGGAATTCATGATAAATACTATGCCCAAGAGGTGGAAGGTAACCGGTTGTCGCCTTACAGCACAGTGTATTACGACACCCCCGAGTTGACCATGTACCTCATCCATCATGACCGCCATCTGGTGCGCGACAAGGTGCGTGTGCGTACCTATGTCGACTCCCACCTGACCTTCTGCGAAGTGAAGCATAAGAACAACAAGGGCCGAACCAAAAAGAAGCGCATTGCCGTGGAACCCATTCCTAATATCCTTGACAACCCTGAGGCGGCTGCCTTCTTGGCTGAGAAACAGCCTTATCCAATCGGTTCGCTGAGCCCGCATTTGGTTACCATCTTCGACCGAATTACCTTGGTGAATTTCGAAAAAACAGAGCGACTCACCATTGATTGCAACCTCCGTTTCGAGAACCTGCGCAACGGCAAAACGGCATCGGTGGCGCCTTTGGCGGTGATGGAGCTGAAACAGGATGGTCGCGCCCACTCGCTGCTGAAGGATGTGCTTTTTGAGTTGAGAATCAGGCCGTTCAAGGTCAGCAAATACTGCATCGGCACCTGCCTGACTCGCCCCGAGGTGAAACAGAACCGATTTAAGAAGAAGTTACGTAGAATTGAAAAGCTAAAAAACAATAAGCCGTAAGCTTTAAGCTATAAGCAGTCAGCTCGTCAAAGCGCTGCTTATAGCTTACGGCTTAAAGCTCAAAGCCAACAACAATTAAACAGTTAAACAATCAACAAACAACAAATATGAATCTACTACAAATCAACCTACAGGACTTTGATCCTGACATTGCGCGCGAGTTTGGCGGTGGTGCCTCAACCATGGATTTCCTCGGTGTGCCGCTCTTCGATGCCCAAAGCCTTTGGACGACCTTGATCCGTTTTGTGTTCAACATTCTTGTCTGCTGGGTCATCATTCATTTCTTCTACTACAAGAAGGCCAACCGCAAGGACTATTATTTCACCTTCATCATGTTTGCCGCGGTTATTTTCCTCATCATCTCGTTGATGGAGAACATGAAGATGAACATTGCATACGCCTTGGGTCTCTTTGCCATTTTCGGCATGATACGTTACCGAACGGAGACCATCAAAATCCGTGAAATGACATACCTCTTTGTGGTGATGGGTCTGAGCATTGTCAACGGCATGGCGCTCTCTACGAGTTATATTGAGCTTTTGGCGGTGAACCTGATGGTAGTGCTGATTGTCTGGTTGTTGGATGGCACAAAACTGCTGAAGCACACGGCGACGAAGATCATCCTCTACGACCGTATCGAGAACACTAAGCACGGCAAGGAGGAAGACTTGAAAGCCGACCTCATCGAACGCACAGGATTGGAAATCAGTAAAGTGGAGGTGGGGCATATCGACTACCTGCGCGACGTGGCTTTTGTCAAGGTGTACTACAAGCCTATCGACGGCGAGGTGAATACGATTGATACTATAACTAAGTTGAAGGATTTCGACGTGTAGACTATGGCTTATGGCTGCTTTTACGTAAAGGCAAACCATTGGCCATAGTCATAAGCCATAGTTGAAAAGGAAAAATGAAGAGGTTATTACTCATATTATTAGTGCTGCTCACGGTTGGGGCTTTCGCGCAAAGCGAACGGACGACCGACTTCGGTGGCATTGTCTCGGCTGAGGCTGAGTCGGGCTTGGGTGGACCTTGGGGTCTGTCGGCAGAAGAGGAACTGCGCTTCGACCACAACTTTTCGCAGTTCGACCGTTGGCTTAACTCAATGGGCGTGGACTACACCTGTCTGCACAACCGCATGAACATTGGACTCACCGCCGACTATATCCGCCGCTACAACGACCGAGGCTATTACGAGAACCGTGGCCGCTTGGGTTTGCAGGTGACCTACACGGAGGAATACCGTCGCTTCAAGTTTCAGGTGCGCAGCAAGGCCATGGGCACTTTCTTCGATGAGCGCACAGGCGAACATCGTGTCAATCCGAGGCTGTATTGGCGCAACCGTCTGAAGTTGACCTACCAGCCCATGAACAGCCGTTGGAAGTATGCGCTCTCCACCGAATTGTTTTGGCTCACCAACGACCCCAAGAAAGGCGGTCTCGACAACCTGCGCACGGTCCTTTCTGTGGATTACCGCCTTGCGCGGCGATACACTCTTTCGGCCTTTGCCCGAATGGACAACGATCTTTGGGTTAATAATCCAGTTGACAGATTTTATTTCGGCCTGACATTGAAGGCGAAATATTGATGGTTTTATTTGTTGATGTTGCTCGCAGGCCTCTACTTTGTCTCTTTCTCTGACGAGGAAAGTAGGAAATGGGAGTGCAAGATAGTGAAAAACCATAGACAACCCCATAGACAAAGGGGTATGTTCGGATTTCTTAATAGTTGAAATCCAATTTCTTATGAAATTCATTCATTGCTAATTGATAGACAAGGCGGTCGAAGGGCTTGACATGTCATTTTTTGCATTGGAGGATGGTATATCTTTGCGGCAAACAAATGTTTGAATTATTAACCATAAAGTATTAACCTTAAAATTTAAAATTATGAAAGCAAAAGTCTTAGCTTTGAGTCTTGCACTCATCGGAATGTTGGCGGTCACCTCTTGTACTAAGGAAAAGTCTGGCGGCAATTTCTCCTTCTCTGGTAAGGTGCAGAAAGGTCCTTTCGTGACCGGTACCACTATTACCGTCAACGAGCTCAACGAAAACCTGGGACAGACCGGTAAGTCGTTCACCACCTCTATCGCTTCCGACGACGGCAGTTTCAGTCTCAACAATCTTGAGATGGAATCGGATTTGGCCTTGCTCTCTGGCAATGGCTTCTATTTTAACGAGGTGCTTGGTCAGCTCTCGTCATCACAAATTACCTTGCAAGCCATTGCTGACTTGACTGATGAAGAGACTGTCAACATCAATGTGCTGACCCACATCACCAAGTCCCGCATCGAGACCCTTGTGGGACAGGGCATGAGTTTCGCTGATGCCAAACGACAGGCTGAAGGAGAATTTCAAGACTTTCTCGGCGTTACCGAACATTTCAATCAAGGCTTCGAACAGATGTCCATCGCCTCGCAAGGTGACTTTAACGCCATGCTGCTCGCCTTCTCCATCATCTTGCAAAGGCCGTCCAACAACATTGCTGTAGTTCCCACCCTTCCGGCCGAGTTGACCTGGCTCATGACAAGTCTCTCTACCGATTTTGCTAGCGATGGTGCCGTTAACGACGAAGCATTGGTTGATACGCTGCTCTACAATATCTCAATACAAAACCAAAGGTACATCAGGCAACGTATCCAAAACTACTATTCTGGATTAGGCCAAAATGTGGAAATTCCTGACTTTGAGTCCTATATCGCGATGTTCCAAGCTGCACACCAGGAATTGGTCACCGAATTCATCTATCCCGATGAGGCCAGTCCTGCACCAGAACTTGGTCCTGGAGGCGAAGTGGCAAACATTCTCGTGAAAGATGTGGCGCAATTCGACGGCACGCATGCCTATGTTGTAGCGGCAATCACGCCTCTACGGAAAAGCCTTAAGGTGAAAGTCACGGGCAATGTTCGGGTTAATGCAAGCCTTAACAACGGCTGGCTTATTACCGATTACACTAATAATGGTTTCACCATTGAGCCACAGCGTCAAAACGAGCTTGTCTCAATGCTTGTTTACCTCTTAGATGGAAACAGGGATGGTTCCGCTACCATTGAATATTATGAAGACTCCGACACTCCGACCTTTACCAAGCAAATCACTTGGACGGGAGGCTGGTCTCCTTTCTAATTAATAAGTAGAGCAACAACTTTTTCAACAAAAAGCCATTTTTCTTTGGGAAATGGCTTTTTTGTTTCAGTAAAACTTTCTATTTTTGTACTCTCGAAATCATCTAAAATCTAAATGATATGAGCACAAAACAAAGAATGAAAAGAATCAGCGGCATCAGTCTGATTGTCGGAGTGTTGCTGCTTGGCCTTTTGCCCTCGTGCGGCAAGAAGGGAACAACGACTGTGAGTTCAAAATCCTTCGTCGAGCGCATCCAGCCTATCAGTCAGGACTTGCTGCCCTTCTTGGACAGCTACACCTCCGGTGTGATTGCTGCTGGCGAGCCTATCGTGGTGCGCTTCAGTAACCCCGAACTGCTCAAGGTGAAATATGGTGAGGACATTTCTGCCAAAGCCTTCAATTTCACGCCTGCTTTGAAGGGCAAGGCCGTCTGGATTGACGAGAACACCATCGGGTTCCAGTACGACAATATCGACAAGAACCAGAACTACGTCTGCAAATTCAAGATGTCGGACTTCGTGGATGTGGCTTCCGACCAGACCCTTGAGTTCGGTTTTGGGGTGCGTCGCCAGAACTTCAGCCTCGTCACGGTGCAGCCTATCTGCACTTCGAACGAGGAGATGAATTACCTCATGCGAGTGGCTTTTGCGGTTCCTGTCGACCAAGACGAAGTCATTAACCTGTTCGATGAGTCTTTCCGTAAGAGTCATCCCGTGCAAGTGACTTATGTAGGCAACAATGTTTACGATTTCGAGTTACAGAACTTCAATCGTAAAAATACCAACTATGAGGTCCCTGTTGTCCTCGAAGGTAAAGCTCTCGATTGCAAGGCAAAGATGGAGCGTAACCTGATGGTGTATGCCAAAGACACTTACGAGCCAGTGGTGTTTGATGTTGACAAGGCGGCCAGCAAGGGCACACTGGTCTTCTCACAACCCCTGAAGGAGAACCAAAACCTTTCGGGCTATGTGGATTTCAACAAAAAACTTGGCTATAAGGCTGACATTAAGGGGAATAAGATTGATTTCTATTTTGACAAGTCTTCCTTGTATAGATACCAGCTTTCGGAATTGCAGATGACCGTGGGGAGTGGCATTCGTGCCGACAATGGCATGGTGCTGCAAAGCGACTATCAGTTTGATTTCGATTTGACTGACAATTTGCCCAAAGTGCGCTGGACCGATGATGGCGTCATCATTCCCAATGTGGACGAGACCACCGTGTATTTCGATGCTATCTGTCTTAACGCAGTGACATTGAGAATTATCCGTGTCTTTGACGACAACATCCTTTCTTTCTTGCAGGACAACGAACTTAACGAGACTTACGGTGTGCGTAAGGCGGGTCGTTTGGAAAAGAAGGTGCGTCTTGCCATCGACAATCCGTATGCCAACCAATGGAAGACTTTCCCCATCGTGCTTTCCGATTATATCAAGGTGGAACCTGGCGCGATGTATCAGTTGAGCCTTAACTTTGGACCCGCCGACTATACTTTCGCCTCCGAAGAAATGAAGAAGGCCGTGGTCGACAATGAGGCCAGAGAGGCCGATTATTGGGATGGCCAAAGCTACGACTATAAGGAATACAACTACGATGGCGAGTGGGGCGATCCCAACGGCTACTACTATTACAACTATGTGGAAGAGAAAAAGAACATCGTTGTCAGTGATCTTGCAGTGACGGCAAAGATGGGCCGTAACGACATTGTTGATGCCTATGTTTATCAGATTTCGGATGCCCAACCAGCTACTGGAGCTATGGTCAAAGCATACAACTTCCAGAAGCAGGAAATAGCTAAGGGTAGTGTTGATGCCATGGGTCATGCCCAATTGAAATGTGTCAATCGTCCTGCCTTTCTGGTGGCTACCGATAAGAAAGGCAGTAAGTCGGTTATCAAGCTGAACGATGGCAACGCTTTGTCATACAGCCGTTTTGATATTGCAGGCGAGGCCGTGGAGAAAGGCGTATCCGCTTTTGCTTACTCCAACCGTGGCGTGTGGCGTCCGGGCGATGAGCTGCAACTCAACCTTATGCTCAACGATTTGGAGTCAACTGTTCCGGATGACTATCCTGTTGTCCTTGAAGTGCTGGATGCTACAGGTCGTCTGTATGCCAAGCAGGTAAACACCAAACCAGTCAACGACATTTACTGCTTCACCGTTCCGACGAATGTCTCCGATGAGACTGGCCTTTGGATGGCGCGTTACAAGGTGGGCACAAACACCATTGTCCAAAACCTTCGTGTGGAGACCGTAAAGCCCAACCGCTTGGAAATTAAGTTTGACTTGCCAGAGGTGGTCAGCATATCTCGCAATGACCGTGTTAACCTCACTTCAAGATGGCTTAATGGAATGAAAGCCAATGGTTTGAAGGCTGAAGTGGATGTTAAATTGCGTGAAGGCGAGACAACTTTCAAGGATTTTGCCAATTATACTTTCGTCAACGAGACCCAGAACTTTGAGCCACAGGAATTGTCGCTCTTCAGCGGCAATCTTAATTCAGAGGGCGTCGCCAATGTTGGCTTTGGCCCTTTGAAGGATGTGTATGCTGCTCAGATGATGAACGGCACCTTCACTGTGAAGGTCTTCGAGCAAGGTGGAGATTTCAGCATTGCTTCGTTCAAGACGAAACTCTCGCCCTATGAGCGCTATGTGGGTGTGGAACTGCCCGAGACCTCCTCGAAATACGGCAGTTATTATGATACCAATAAGGACTGGAAATTCAATATCGCCATGGTGAGCGAGAACGGCACTGCCTACAAATCGGCGGTTGCATTGGAGTATGCACTCTATAGGTTGGATTCCTACTGGTGGTGGTCGAGCGAAGATGACTATTCCTTACAGCGCTATGTTTCGGGGACTTACAAGGCTCCTACACAAAATGGCACTTTGACTTGTAATGGCACAACATCGGTCACTTTCAACATTCCCGATGAAAAATGGGGCTACTATCTGTTTGTTGTCAATGACAAGCAGGGTGGCAACATGTTTGCCAAAGTCATTTCCTTCGACTGGGGTTATGGCCATTCCTCCTCAGCTTCGGGAGCACCTGCACAATTGGCCATGAAGGCCACTGCTGACAGCTATCAGGTAGGAGAAAAGATCGTTGTGACCTTCCCTGCCAACGAAAAGGCTAAGGCTTTGGTCACGGTGGAGGCGAACGATAAGGTGCTGCAATCCATGCTGGTAGAAAATCTTGGTCAGGAAGGTAAGGTGGAAATTGCTGCTACGGACGAGATGATTCCGAATGTGTACATCTATGTGGCATTGATTCAGCCGCACGACGCAGCCAACGATATGCCTATCCGTCTCTATGGCGTGGTACCGGTTAAAGTGGAGATATCCTTCAAAGACAGAAGAACATGAAGCAGCGCTGTTGAATCGCTTCCGCCCGAAAGCGCGACAAGTACTTTCACTCCGGGCTTGAGCATATTGTATTTTTTAATACAAGAAAGGACTTTATACTTCATCGTGAACCTTATCAATTCCTATAAAGAGTGTATGCTCTCCGTCCCAAATGAAATCGACGGTACCTGTTGAGCCGTGTCTGTTTTTTGAAACAATAACAGAGACGGTATTTGCCTCACGCTCTCCGTCGGCGGGTTCGGCATCATAAGAAGAGGAGTTTTCTTTATCGTCTTTATAATAATCCTCACGGTAAAGCATCATAACGATATCGGCATCCTGCTGAATGGAACCGGAATCACGCAGGTCGGCAAGCTGCGGCTTATGTGACTTACCTCTTGCCTCGGTTACTCTCGAAAGCTGAGCGCAGCAGATAACAGGAACATTAAGATCCTTAGCCATATTTTTAAGGCTTCTTGTGATTTCGCTTATTTCATTTACTCTGTTTTCCGCTCTGACACTCGAATGAATCAAGCCG
>JAEEGF010965278.1_pt1 | contig 35769 bp, 29 predicted proteins | sample 9134171 | NCBI WGS metagenome assembly JAEEGF01 (sample SAMN16246542, study PRJNA631951) | gut metagenome | biome: gut microbiome; feature: rumen; material: AP-attached | host: Bos | place: Iran: Karaj | collected 2018-10
CGATATAGGCAGCCATCTGCAAACAGTCCTTCAATTCGTCGAAGGCAGGCAAAAAGACCTCCTTGATAATCTGCAGGTCACGGAAGTATCCCACAGGGAGATTATTCATGATGAGCGTTACCTGCTGGGGGAGGGCTTGCAGTTTGTTACACTTGGCACGAATAAGTTCGAAGACATCCGGATTCTTCTTATGGGGCATGATAGAGGAGCCCGTGGTACACTCCTTGGGCAACTTGACAAACGAGAAGTTCTGCGAGTTGAACAGGCAGGCATCGAAGGCCATCTTGGCCAGTGTGCCAGCGATGGTAGCAATGGCGAAACCTACGTTACGCTCCGTCTTTCCACGTCCCATCTGGGCATACACCACATTATAGTCCATAGAATCGAAGCCCAACAGGTCGGTGGTCATCTGACGATTCAGGGGGAACGACGAGCCATAGCCAGCAGCAGACCCCAAGGGATTGCGATTAGTCATCTTGTATGCTGCCTGCAGGAACAGCATGTCGTCCGTCAGACTCTCAGCATAGGCACCAAACCACAGACCAAAACTACTGGGCATCGCCACCTGCAGATGGGTATAGCCAGGCATCAGTACGTTCTTGTACTGTTCACTCTTCTGAATGAGTTCGTCGAACAGTACTTTCACGCTGTCTGCTATCTCCATCAATTCATGGCGTGTAAACAGCTTAAGGTCTACCAGCACCTGGTCGTTGCGCGAACGTCCTGAGTGAATCTTCTTACCCATGTCGCCAAGTTTGCGTGTCAGCATCAGCTCCACCTGCGAGTGGACATCCTCAATGCCCTCCTCGATGACGAAGTCGCCACGTTCACAGATGGCGTAGATGTTCTTCAACTCAGCCAGCAACAGGGGCAGTTCGTCGTGACCTATCAGACCGATGCTTTCCAACATGGTGATATGGGCCATCGAACCCAGCACGTCGTACTTCGCCAGATAGAGATCCATCTCACGGTCGCGACCAACGGTGAAGCGCTCAATCTCGGCATTCACCTCGAAATTCTTTTCCCAAAGCTTGTTTGCCATAGTTTATTTTTTCGTTATATCGTTATAACGTTATAACGTCATATTGTTTATTATACAAAAGGAATCTGCGAAAGCGCATCAGCGATTTTCTCTACACCATCCTGCAGAGGACCAGCCACCATTCCTTTCAGCATGAAGGGGATGTCAGCCTTGACAGTGACACGCATCTTGCTCTCCGTAGCCGTTACTGGCAATACCTGAATCCACAAGTTGAAGGGCATAGGCGACTGTTCCGTCTCGAATTTCACGCACTTATTCTCCTCGCGCTCGATGATGCGCAGCTTGATGAGACCAACGGGAGCCACACTGACCTGCACAGAATCCTTATCGAACTGGAAATCCTGTAACTTATCCTCAGGGACACGGTCGCGGACACGCTCCAGATTGCTGAGGTCACTGATATTGCGATACACATCCTCTACGGGATATGCGATTTGCTTTACACTACTTTCAAATTTTGTCATAATTCTTTAAACTTTGAACTTTATAGTTACTGTCTCCAAGTAGAGGGACTCTTGCGCCACTCCTTCAGGACTTCTATCTCGTCGGCCTTGATATATCCAGTCTTGGCGGCCTGTTCCAATACAGCATTATAGTCGCTCAACGTGACGAGTGTCACACCAGCCTCACGGAAAGCCTCCTCAGCAACCGGGAATCCATAGGTAAACGATGCCACCATGCCGATAACCTCCACACCATACTGGCGCAAAGCCTCAACAGCCTTCAGACTCGAACCACCTGTAGAGATAAGGTCTTCTACGACGATAACCTTCGCACCCTTCTGCAACTCACCTTCCACTTGGTTGCCCATACCATGATCCTTTGGCTTCGGACGGACGTAGGCATAGGGGAGACCCAATTCGTCAGCGACTAAAGCACCCTGTGCGATGGCTCCTGTAGCAACACCAGCCACAGCCTCAGCTTCAGGGAAGTTCTCCTGGATAAGGTGACAAAGCTCCAACTTGACGAACGAGCGCACATCAGCAAAGCCCAGCGTCTTGCGATTGTCGGTATATATCGGCGATTTCCACCCGCTGGCCCACGTAAAGGGGTCGTTCGGTTGCAGCTTGATGGCTTTGATATCCATCAGCTTTTGTGCAAAAAGATGTTTGATTGTTTCCATTCTTTTTCGATATTTATACAATAATTTGCGCGCAAAGGTACGAATAAGTCACCAAAAAGCCAAATTTTATGGCCTTTCATTTGTCTAATTGGATAAAAAAGTGTACTTTTGCAAGCCAATAGGGTTAAAAATCTAACAATAAGACAATATATGACAAAAAAACTGTTATTAGGCGACGAGGCCATAGCACTGGGAGCCATCCATGCCGGACTGAGTGGTGTGTATGCCTATCCTGGCACTCCGTCGACAGAGATTACTGAGTTTATCCAAGGCAACGCACTGGCCAAGGAACGTGGTATCCACAGCCGTTGGAGTACCAACGAGAAGACGGCTATGGAGGCCGCACTGGGAATGTCGTTCATGGGCAAGCGTTCACTGGTATGTATGAAACACGTAGGACTGAACGTCTGTGCCGACCCGTTTGTAAACAGCGGCATGACGGGCGTCAATGGTGGTGTCATCGTACTGGTGGCCGACGACCCCTCGATGCACTCGTCGCAGGACGAGCAGGACTCGCGTTTCTATGGCAAGTTTGCCATGATACCAACCTTTGAGCCCTCGAACCAGCAAGAGGCCTACGGTATGGTGAGTGAGGCCTTCGACTATTCGGAGCGCATCAAGCTGCCCGTGCTGATGCGTGTCACTACCCGTATGGCCCACAGCCGCGCTGTCGTTGAGTGTGCTGACGAACCCCGTCAGCAGAACGAGCTCAACTACGATGCCGTTGCTGCCAACTGGGTGCTCCTGCCAGCTAATGCCCGTCGTCGTAACGATGTCGTTACGGCCCAGCAGGCTCAACTGGAAGAAGATGCAGCCAACTCCACCTATAATATATATATAGAAGGTCACGATAAGTCGCTGGGTATTCTGGCCAGCGGCATTGGTTTCAACTATGTCAACGAATGCTTCCCCCAGGGATGCCCCTACCCCATCCTGAAGATTTCGCAGTATCCGCTTCCCAAGAAGCTGGTGCGCCGTCTGATGGACGAGTGCGAGAAGGTACTCATTGTTGAGGAGGGACAGCCTTTCATCGAGGATATCGTGCGTGGCGTCAATGAGAGTCAGAACATCAAGGGTAAGCTGGATGGCACCTTGCCTCGTACAGGCGAGCTGAATCCGGACTTCGTGAAGCAGGCGCTTTCTCAACTTTCAACTTTCAACTTTGAACTTTCAACAGGTTTCGCTCCCAGCGAAAACATCGTACCACGTCCCCCTGCACTCTGTCAGGGCTGTGGCCACCGTGACGTCTATGCTGCTCTTAACGAGGTGCTGAAGGAATACGACAACCCACGCGTCTTCGGTGATATCGGCTGTTACACCTTAGGTTTCCTGCCTCCCTTCCGTGCCATCCACTCATGTGTCGACATGGGTGCTTCTATCACGATGGCCAAGGGTGCCAGCGATGCCGGTCAGTGGCCAGCAGTAGCCATCATCGGCGACTCAACATTTACGCACAGCGGCATGACGGGTCTGTTGGATGCCATCAACGAGAATGCCGACATTACTGTCATCATCAGCGACAACCTGACCACCGGTATGACAGGTGGACAGGATTCTGCTGGTACCAATAAGTTTGAGGCGATCTGTCGTGGCTTGGGACTGAGCGACGAACACCTGAAGGTGGTTGTTCCCCTGCCCAAGAACATGCCTGAGATTACACAGGCCATCCGCGACGAGATCAACTACCACGGCACGAGTGTCATCATCCCTCGCCGTGAGTGCATGCAGACGCTGCAGCGTCATCTGAAGCAAAAGAAGGCCAATTCGTAATAACGAGATACCGTTATAACGAAATAACGAAACAACGTAATAACGAAAGAAATGAAAACAGACATTATATTGTGCGGCGTAGGAGGACAGGGAATCCTCAGTATTGCCACCATCATCGGCGAGGCCGCCATGAACGAGAACCTATACATCAAGCAGGCCGAAGTACACGGCATGAGCCAGCGTGGTGGTGACGTACAGTCGAACCTGCGCATCTCGAGCAATCCCATCGCCAGCGACCTTATCGCCAAAGGTGGTGCCGACGTCATCATCTCGATGGAACCCATGGAGGCTCTGCGCTATCTGCCCTATCTCTCGAAGGAGGGTTGGATCATCACCTCATCGACACCGTTTGTCAACATCCCCAACTATCCCGATTTGGAAGTCATCAAAGCTGACCTGGCCAAATTGCCTAACGTCATCATGCTTGACATTGAGCAGAAAGCCAAGGACAACGGTGTACCCCGTTCGGCCAACGTCATCCTGTTGGGTGCAGCCCAGAAAGCACTGGGTATAGAGTACCAGAAGCTGGAAGATGCTATCCGCCGCGTCTTCGGACGTAAGGGCGAGGCTATCGTCGAAGCTAATATCAAAGCACTCGCCATCGGTCGCGAGGCACAGAAATAGAATCGTTATACGAAATGTCGAAATAACGGAATAACGAAAGAAATGAAACCAACACCAATTAAGAAAGAAATCGTGAACGGTCTGATTGCCAAGCTGGGCATTCAGGACTTCGCCAAAGCCACCATCCGTGAGGTGAAACAGGTAGCTGCTATGGCTGAAAAGGAGAGTGGCGTAGAGTTCATCAAGATGGAGATGGGTATTCCCGGACTGCCTGCTGCACAGGTGGGTGTCGATGCCCAAGTCAAGTCGTTGCAGGACGGCATTGCCCATTCTTATCCTGACATCCAAGGCTATCCGGAACTGAAGAAACAAGCCTCACGCTTTGTCAAGGCATTTATCAACGTCGACATTGCCCCCGAAGGCTGTGTGCCTGTTTGCGGAAGCATGCAGGGCACCTTCGCCTCATTCCTGACCTGTTCGCAGGCCAACAAGCAGAAAGACACCGTATTGTTCATCGACCCAGGCTTCCCTGTCCAGAAGATGCAGCTGCAGGTGCAGGGCGTGAAATACGAGACCTTTGACGTCTACGACTTTCGTGGCGAGAAGTTAGGTCCGAAGCTGGAGAGCTATCTCTCCAAGGGCAATATATGTGCTATCGTATACTCGAACCCCAACAATCCTGCATGGATCTGTATGACGGACGACGAGCTCAAGACGATTGGTACACTGGCCACAAAGTATGATACCATCATCATGGAAGACTTGGCATATTTTGCCATGGACTTCCGTCAGGATCTGAGCAAACCCTTCGAGGCACCCTATCAACCCACCGTAGCCCACTATACAGACAACTACATTCTGCTTATCAGTGGTTCAAAGGCATTCAGCTATGCTGGCGAGCGCATCGGTGTGACGTGCATCAGCGACAAGCTGTTCCATCGCCACTACGACGACCTCTCGGCACGCTACGAAGGTCTGCCCTTCGGACTGGTCTTCTCCACCCGTATGCTCTACGCCCTGTCGTCAGGCACCAGCCACTCGGCACAGTATGCAATGGCTGCTATGCTGAAGGCTGCATGTGACGGTGAGTATAACTTCCGTCAGGAGGTAAAGGTGTATGGCGACCGTGCCCACAAGCTGAAAGAGATATTCTGCAAGCATGGCTTCCACATCGTCTATGACACCGACCTTGACCAGCCCATTGCCGACGGTTTCTATTTCACCATTGGCTACAAAGGTATGACCAGTGGAGAACTGGCACGTGAACTGATGTACCATGGTGTTTCGGCTATCTGCCTCATCACCACAGGCTCGCATCAGGAAGGTTTGCGTGTATGCACCTCTTTTATCGAAGATCATCAGTATGCACAGCTCGATGAGCGCATGGCTATTTTTGAAGAGAACAACTAAGAGAAAACAACCAACACAACAAATTAGACATGATGAGAAAGCTATCCTTCATTAAGGCAACACTCGCTGTTGCATTGGCTGTGTTCAGCAGCACGGCTGCAATGGGACAAGAAAAGAAAGAAACCGACTGGCTGAAAGATCTCACCAGCAGGATTACACTCAACGGCTATGCTCAGGGCGGCTGGAGCTACCAGGATCCCAACGGTGTCAAGACCAATGCCTATAACCTGAAGCGTACGCTGCTATGGGCAAAGGCAAGGATTACCGACCGCTGGTCGTTCCTGTTTATGCACGACTTCTCAAGTGTGGTACAGGAATTCTACACCGACTACCGTATTTCCAACGATCAGGCACTAACTGTCCGCCTGGGACAGTTCAAGCACTCCTACTCTATGGAGAACCCGCTGTCGCCAACAATGCTCGAACTCATCGACGTCTACTCTCAGGCTGTCCTCTACCTCGCCGGTGAGGGGCCTGACCCCCTGAATGGTGTAAACTACGGACGTGACATGGGACTGATGGTTTATGGCGACCTGGCAAAGGGGTTGCTGCACTACGAACTCGCCCTGATGAGCGGACAAGGCATCAACCGTAGAGATCTGAATAATCAAAAGGACTTTATCGCCAAACTGGAGGTCAAGCCCTTCGACGGATTCCGTATCGTAGGCTCTGGCTATCTTGGTACCGGCTGTGCTGTGAATAAGGCTGCCTGGAATCCCGACATCAACATCGGTGACAACTATAAGCGCAACCGTTACAGCGTAGGTGCTGAATATAAGACACAGCCCTATACCGGCAGTAAATACAAGGAGGCTCGTCCTGCCAGTATCCGTGCTGAGTGGCTTGGAGGTAAGGATGGCGAGGTAACGTCACGAGGCGGCTATGCCACTGTGTGTATCCCCGTTGTTGATGCCCTTGACGTTGTGGGCAGTGCTGAGACCTTCAACAGAAATACCTCCGTAGACGGCTGGGATCAGACGAATCTGACCATCGGTCTCCAGTATTGGTATTATAAGAAATGTCGTGTACAACTGCAGTACACACGTTGCCTCTGTGGCCAGAATATCAGCACAAAGGACTACAACTGGCTTCAGGGTCAAGTACAGGTGGCCTTTTAGAAAATGAAAGATGAAAGATGAAAGATTAAATATTAAAGATTAGAGATGATTATAAAAGTTCTTTTGACCATCATTTTCCTGGTCGTGATGGTAGGCGTAGGACTCTACAGCCGTAAACAGGCCAGGAGTGTTGACGGTTTCGTTCTCGGAGGACGTGCTGTAGGCCCGTGGCTGACGGCATTCGCCTTTGGCACCTCCTATTTCTCGGCAGTGGTCTTCGTGGGCTATGCCGGACAGTTCGGATGGAAATATGGTCTGTCGTCAGCCTGGATTGGCATTGGCAACGCCATCATCGGCTCACTGTTAGCATGGATTATCTTAGGACGTCGCACGAAACTGATGACCCAGCATATTGAGTCGCGTACCATGCCTGACTTCTTCGGCACCCGTTTCAGCGACCAGGGTCTGCGTATAGCTGCTTCTATCATCGCTTTCGTATTCCTCATCCCCTATACAGCAGGTGTCTACAGTGGTATCTCACGACTCTTCGAGATGGGTTTTGACATTCCTTACGAGTACTGCGTTGTCATCATGTCCATCCTCACAGCCGTTTATGTCATCATCGGTGGTTACAAGGCAACAGCCATGAACGACTTCATACAAGGTATCATCATGCTCTTTGGTATTGTGGCCGTCATTCTTGCCGTGCTGAATGCACAAGGCGGACTGACAACGGCCATCGAGAAACTGGCAGCAATACCTTCCGATGCAGACCCGACGGTCAATGGCGGCTTTGCTTCGTGGTTCGGTCCCGATCCCTGGGGACTCCTGGGTGTCGTCATCCTGACCTCACTCGGCACGATGGGACTGCCCCAGATGGTAGGAAAGTTCTATTCCATCTCTGACGAGAGCGCCATCAAGCGTGGTACCGTCATCTCAACAATCTTCGCCTTCATCGTGGCTGGCGGATGCTATTTTCTCGGTGGCTTCGGACGTCTGTACGAGCCTGTCATCAACGAAGCGACAGGCAAGATTGCCTTCGACTCCATTGTGCCTGCCATGCTTATCACACTGCCCGACGTGCTCATCGCCCTTGTCGTGTTGCTCGTACTCAGTGCATCCATGTCGACGCTGGCCTCACTGGTACTGACGTCTTCCTCTACCATGACGCTCGACCTCATCTACCGTGACAAGAAGTCACTACCCGGTGAGGTGGAAGAAGGAACCATCGACGACATCGTGGCTGAGAAGATTGAACGCCGTAAGGTTGTCGTGATGCGTGTATTGATTATGTTCTTCATCGTCATCTCGCTGATGATAGCCCTCAACCCACCGACGTTCATTGCCCAGCTGATGGGTATCTCATGGGGAGCATTGGCCGGTGCCTTCCTGGCTCCCTTCATGCTGGGTCTCTACTGGCGTGGTGTCACCACAGCCAGCGTCTGGGCATGCTTCATCTGGGGTGTAGGACTCACCGTCATCAATATGTTGGCGGGTAACCCCATCAACCCCATCAACTGTGGGGCTATCGCTATGGTAGGCGGTTTCCCCGTCGTCTGGCTTGTCAGCCTGTTATCGCCAAAGATGAACCGTGATACCGTCGACAAGATTTTCGAGTGTTACGAATAATTTCGTAATATCGTAATATCGTAATAACGTAATAACGAATAATAGATTATGATTTGGAATCCTAACAAAGAATGCATGAGTCGCGACGAGAGAATCGCGCTCCAAGGCAAACGGTTGCGCAGAACCGTTCAGTACGTCTACCACAATGTTCCCTTCTATCGTAACAAAATGCAGGAACTGGATATCCGTCCCGATGACATCCAGACCATTGAGGACATCAAGAAACTGCCCTTCACCACGAAGAAGGACCTGCGTGACAACTACCCCTTCGGACTTCAGGCAGCACCGCAAAGTGAAATTATCCGAGTGCATGCTTCGTCAGGAACCACAGGTAATCCCACCATCGTAGGATACACCCGCAAGGACATTGGTGTGTGGAGCGAGTGCATGGCCCGCTGTCTGACAGCTTTCGGTGTCACCCGCGAAGACATCTTCTCCGTGGCTTACGGCTATGGTCTGTTTACGGGAGGTCTGGGTGCCCACTATGGTGTGGAACACCTTGGCGCCAGCGTTATTCCTGCTGGCACAGGTAATACAGAGAAACACCTCAAGCTCATTCGCGACCTCGGCATCACTGGCATCGCCTGTACACCATCGTATGCCCTCTATCTCGCAGAAACCATGGAAAAGATGGGCATCACGAAAGACCAGATCAAACTGCGCATCGGTGCCTTTGGTGCTGAGCCATGGACAGAGAGCATGCGCAAGGAGATTGAGGAGCGCTTAGGACTGAAGGGCTACAACATCTATGGTCTCTCTGAGGTCATGGGTCCCAGTGTCAGCTACGAATGTCAGATGCAGAACGGAAGCCATATCAACGAAGACCACTTCTATCCTGAGATCATCAACCCTATCACTTTGGAAAATCTACCAACCGGACAAACCGGTGAACTGGTGTTTACCACCATCACTAAGGAGGGTATGCCTGTTTTGCGCTATCGTACCCGTGACCTCTGTCACCTCATGGAAGGGCAATGTGACTGCGGACGTACCAACATTCGCATGGGGCGCATTGAGGGACGTTCTGACGACATGCTTATCATCCGTGGTATCAACGTATTCCCATCACAGGTGGAGAGTGTGGTTCTCAGCATGCCGGAGTTCGCACCACGCTACATGCTCGTTGTCGACCGTGTCAACAACCTCGACACCTTGCAGGTACAGGTGGAAATCCGTCAGGAGCACTTCACCGGTATCTTCGACACACCCGCTGCTGTCGATGCTCTGGAGAAGAAACTCGCCTCGAAGCTTAAGAGCGTGCTCAGCATTGCTGCGAAGGTACAGCTGAAGGCGCCAAATACCATCGAGCGTAGCCAGGGCAAGAGCGCACACGTCATCGATAATCGTAAACTGTAAATAAATATCATGGAACTATCAAATTTTTTTAACCCCGAATTCGAGACCATGAGTCGCGAACAGATTGAGGCCCTCCAGCTGGAGCGTCTTCAGAAAACTGTTCGCCACTGCATGAACAACGAGTTCTACCAGAAGAAGTTTAAAGAGCTGGGCATCACGCCTGACGACATCAAGACGCTTGACGATGTCCGCAAACTGCCCTTCACGACCAAACAGGACCTTCGCGACACCTATCCATTCGGCATGTCGTGCGTACCCCTGAAAGACTGTGTGCGCCTGCACTCCAGTTCAGGCACCACGGGAAACCCCACTGTCATCCTTCACACCAAGAAAGACCTCGACGAGTGGGCCAATCAGGTTGCCCGCAACCTATGGATGGTAGGTCTGCGCCCTGATGATGTCTTCCAGAACAGCTCCGGCTATGGCATGTTCACCGGCGGACTGGGCTTCCAGTACGGTGCCGAACGTCTGGGTATGCTCACCGTTCCTGCTGCTGCAGGTAACTCGCTGCGCCAAATTAAGTTTATCAAGGACTTCGGAACAACGGCCATCCATGCTGTCCCCAGCTACGTCACCCGACTTTACGAGGTCATGCAGCAAGAGGGCGTCGACCCACGACGCGACACCAAGCTCAAAATGCTGGCCATCGGTGCTGAGCCTCATTCTGAAGAACAGCGCAAGCGCATCGAAGAGATGTTGGGCGTCAAGGCCTACAACTCATTCGGCATGAGTGAGATGTGCGGTCCTGGCGTAGGCTTCGAATGTACAGAACAGAACGGTCTGCATTTCTGGGAAGACTACTACATCGTCGAGATTGTCAACCCCGAGACCTTGGAGCCCGTGCCCGACGGCGAAATCGGCGAACTGGTACTCACCACGCTGTGTCGTGAAGCAATGCCGTTGCTGCGCTATCGCACCCGTGACCTCACCCGCGTTCTGGGACGTTCCTGCCCCTGTGGCCGCAACCACATCCGTCTCGACCGTATGCGTGGTCGCTCCGACGACATGATGGTGCTCCGCGGCGTCAACATCTTCCCCATCCAGATAGAGAAGATCCTCATGCAGTTCCCGGAGCTTGGCAACAACTATCTCATCACGCTCACCACCGATGACGACAACGACAACATGACTGTTGAAGTTGAACTCGGCGAGGCTACCGACGACTACAAGCAGTTGCAAATCCTCGAGAAGGAGATACGCCGCCGCCTGAAGGACGAGATTCTGCTGACGCCCATTGTCCGTCTCGTTCCTCGTGGCACACTGCCTGTCAGTGAGGGCAAAGCCGTCCGCGTGGTCGACAAGCGAAAAGTATACCAGTAAGCTCATTGGACAATTTCACCATTGGACAATGCAGTCTATAAAATAGTAAAATAGTAAATTGTAAAATTGTAAATATCATCATGACTATCCATCAATTATCCATCTTTATCGAGAACCGCTCGGGCACGCTCATCAAAGTGCTCCAGATTCTCAAACAGTCAGGCATCCAGATTGTGGCTTCCACCATTGCCGACACAGCAGAGTATGGCATCTATCGCCTTATTTGTAGTGAACCCCTTCGCGCTTACGAAGAACTGAAAAACGGAGGTATTGCCGTTGCGCTCAGCAATGTCTTTGCTCTCGAGCTCGACGACGAGCCCGGACGCGCTGCCGATGCTGTCGAGACCTTCTCAAAGGCTGGCATCTCCATCGCCTACATGTACACCTTCCTGCTTCGTGGCAAAGGCATCATGGTGTTCCGTACAGAGAATGCCGAAGAGGCCGAAAAAGTCATTCTTGACAACAAGCTGAAATACATTCAGGAGCCCGACCTCTCCAAGTTGGTGTAGTATAGGGAAACAGGCTAATAACAAAAAGCGAGGGTGTATCATTTTGGTAGACCCTCGCTTTATTATTAGTCTACATTAGTGTCAAATAATGAACAAAAAATGTTAAAACACGAAAATTCCTGCTATTGTGTACACCGCCCCTCTGCAGTGTGGTTCGAATGAAGTTGGCGAATAAATAAAATGGGGCCGAACCAAGTCATTACGGGCACTGACTCGCGCAAAGCTACCCACCGACTCAAACAATTTTACCCACCGACTCAAACAATTTTACCCACCGGGTAGCATGTCGTTTTAAGCTTTTTTTAAAACTATAACGCTTTAAGCCTGTTTTGATTTGAAGTTGGCATAGTAGGACAAAGTGTTATCCCCGCACTCTACCTTATTATATATACAAGCCTGAGAAGGCAGGTGGGGAGCAGGGGTGCCGTGAGTAACGGTAACAGGAGCAGTCTCTACACGGATCTCGTCCCAAAGCCCTGCCTTGATAAAGCTGTCAAGGGTCTGAAGGCCCCCTTCGACGATGAGCGACTGGACACCTTGTTGATAGAGGTCTGCAATGAGCTGCGTGAGCGGACGCTGACGTGTGAGTACAACACGCTTGGGATTGGGACCGTGCCAATGGCGGACGGTCAGTTGCGGACGCTCACGGGCGTCGGTGGTATGACCTACAAGGATGGCATCCTCCTCGGCCCGCAGCTGATGACTGAGCATCTGCGTACGTTCGTTAGATATCTGCAGGGCATGTCCGTTGTCATCGATAAAGCCATTTGCCGTCTGGGCCCACTTCAAGATAATATAGGGACGACATGCACTATGGTATGTGAAAAAACGGCGGTTCAGCCATTGGCACTCCTTCTCCAGGACGCCAACGGTGACGTCGATGCCAGCGTCGCGCAACTTCCGCACTCCCCGTCCCTGCACCTCGGCAAAGGGGTCGACACACCCCACAACGACGCGACGCACGCCCTTTTCGATGATGAGGTCTGCACAGGGTGGTGTCTTGCCATAATGGGAACAGGGTTCCAAAGAGACGTAGAGCGTGGCGTCCTTTAGCAACGGGACATCGTCAGGGCGTACGCTGGCAAAGGCATTCACCTCAGCATGTCCCTCACCACACCGCACATGATAGCCCTCGCCGATGATTCGGCCGGTGTGAGTATCCACGATGACTGCGCCAACCATCGGATTCGGTCGTGCTCCTTGTATGCCGTTGGCTGCCAGTTGCAGGCAGCGCTTCATGTATTTTTCGTCGTTCATGGTGCAAAGATACGGAATATAAATGAGAAATGAAGAGCAAAGAGTGAAGAATTTGCTGCCGTGTAAGTCATTTTTCATTTTTCATTTACATTTCTCATTTATTTTTCGTACCTTTGCAGGCAGAAACCAATAATAGTATATTTATGAAGAATCTATTAACACTTACTGCAACACTATTGTTATGTGCATGTAGCCTTACTAACGATACAGAAGACCGACTGGATCTGACCTCAAAATTCAAGTATACATGGAACGTCAATGAGACGTTGGAACGTGACGATGACGGGGTTATCATCTATAAGGCTCAACCATACGGCGGACTGGTAGGTTCGTTCAAGGAACGGAACATGCCTGTCGACTGGTCGGGCTACGAGTCTATCACTTTCGAATTTGCCGAACCTACGAAAGTGCTGACACAGATTATGATTTCCGATAATATGGCCACGAGTGCCAAGCCCGGTGTTACCACGCTGACCAGCTATTTTGACGGACAGGACGTCAGTTCAGTCGGTGAGGTCGCTCTTCAGGCTTCCGACACCACCACGCTTTATGTCAAAAGCATCCGTCTGACTCCTGGTGGCGCCAAATGGGAGTCGACCCCTATCTGGGAGGGCGAATGCAAGTTTGGCAATTGGGAAAACGGCTTCGTCATACCACCCGAGAAATTTGATGACGCCCTGGAGGGTGATAAGCTTGAATTCATTTTCACCACGGACAAAGACGATATCACCGTTAACTACTGGCAGTTCAAGACCATCTACAATGGTACGGACAAAACCCTGGAAGGCAACGACAACGAGTTGAATGCCTGGGGCTGTGCACTGGTAGGAAAGCTGGCCACGAGCTATCGTATCATCCTGACTGCCACGGATGCGCGTACGCTCAAGGAAAAGGGACTCTTCGTCAATGGTTACCACAACAATGTCACGCAGTGTAACCTCTTGAAGAAGCACTATGACGAATGAGCTATCAAGAGCTTTGGTGTCGTTTGGCGAAGGTGTACGATGAGGGCGAGGCAAAGGCCATTGCCCGCATGGTATATGAGGTGCGTTACGGACTGAGCTTAAGCGACCTGCTGATGGGCCGTGACGACAAGGTGCCTCAAGACGAACTGGAGCAGATGGCACGGCGACTGGAGAAGCAGGAACCTGTACAATATGTGCTGGGGGAGACGGTGTTTTGCGGACATCCGTTCTATGTAAACCGACATGTCCTTATTCCAAGACCAGAGACAGCAGAGCTATGCCGCTGGATAACGGATGATAAATCAGGGGGACAATGCACTGTTCTCGACATTGGTACCGGCAGTGGATGCATTGCCGTGACTCTGGCAGCAGAGATGCCCGAGGCGGAGGTGACAGCATGGGACATATCTGAAGAGGCGCTGGAAGTGGCAAGAGCCAATGCGATTCGCAACCACGTGAATGTGACCTTTGAACAGGTGGATATCTTAAAGGCACCCACCACCCATCATCCAACACCCAACACCCATCACCTCGACATCATCGTCAGCAATCCCCCCTACATCTGCCATCAGGAACAAACGACAATGGAACAAAACGTGCTGGATTATGAACCCCACACAGCACTCTTCGTCCCTGACGACGACCCGCTGTTATTCTATCGAGCCATTGCCACCTATGCATTAACGTCACTGAAAGAAGACGGCTGGCTATACTTCGAAATCAATCCCTTCTATGTAGAGTCTCTTGCTGACATGCTAAGTAAGATGTCGTACCACGACGTCGAGATCAAAAACGACCAATATGGTAAACAACGAATGATAAAGGCACAACGATGACACAAAAAACAGAAAACGAAGCCTACCTCGCACTTGCAGCACTCTGTGCACAGGCCGAACACTGCCAATGGGAAATGCTGGAGAAAATGCGCCGCTGGGAACTCCCTGACGAGGCACAGGCCCGTGTGATGGAAAAGCTGGTGAAGGAGCGCTATGTCGATGACGAACGCTATGCCCGTGCCTTTGTCAAGGATAAAATCCGCTACAACAAATGGGGACGACGAAAGGTTGAACAGGCACTCTGGCAGAAACATATTGATGACGATATCCGCCAGCGCGTACTCGATGAGGTTGATGACCATGAATACCTCAGCATCTTGCGCCCCCTATTACAACAGAAGCGCAAATCGACGAAGGCTACAAGCGACTATGAACTGAACCAGAAGCTGACACGTTTTGCGCTGGGTCGTGGTTTTACGTTTGACATCATCCGGCAGTGTATATACATAGAAGATGAACTGGTGGACTAGGATACTCGACTTCATATCGCCGCGACAATGTGCCGTATGTGGACGCAGACTTTCGCCGACAGAGCGAAGCCTTTGCAGTGTCTGTTTGCTACACCTGCCCCGCACCGCCTACCAGTTTACCCCCGAAGACAATCCCATGGCTCAGATCTTCTGGCACCTGACGCCTGTAGAACGGGCTGCAGCACTGATTTATTATGAGCCTCACTCAGAGTTGGCACAACTGGTGTATGACCTGAAATACCGCAACCGCCCCGATATTGGCGAAGACATGGGGCGCCTGATGGGAAACGAGATGCAGATAGCCCACTTTTTCGACAACATCGACGTATTATTGCCAGTCCCGCTGAGTCGTAAGCGTCTGCGACAACGCGGCTACAACCAAAGCGAGGAGTTGGCACGGGGCATCAGCGACATCACGCACCTGCCTGTAGTAGGCAACGCCCTGCGCCGCAAACATTTTGTCAGAAGTCAGACGCAGCTCACACGCTATGAACGCCAGGAGAATGTCATTGACATGTTTGAGTTGCGTGATGACCATCTGATAAAAGACAAACACGTACTACTTATTGACGACATCTGCACCACAGGCGCCACACTAATCGCTTGTATCGATGTCCTCAAAAACATCCCTGGCATCCGCCTCAGTGTACTCACCTTGGGATTCACCAAGACGTAGCACCGTGCAATCGGTTGCACTCCCCACATAAAAATAATTGCATACAGAGAACCTATTATTCAAAATAAGTTCTTAAATTTGCATTCAGAAACTAATAACCCAATGATTATGAAACGTTTATTTACTTCCATCATCACACTGATTGCCACACTTCCGATGCTGGCACAGGGCTGGCCGGAGAAATACGAAGGCGTCATGCTACAAGGCTTCTACTGGGACGGTTTTGCAGCCACACAGTGGCTCACCCTTGAGCAGCAGGCAGACGACTTGGCAAAAGTTTTTGACCTTGTATGGATTCCGCAGAGTGGCAACTGCGGCGGTCAGTCCATGGGCTACGATGACCTCTATTGGTTTCCCGGAGAAGGCCGCTACAACAGTTCGTTCGGTACGGAGGAAGAGCTCCGCTCACTGATTAACACCTTCAAAGCAAAAAGTATCGGTACTATTGCTGATGTGGTTATCAACCACCGCAAGAATGTCAGCAGCTGGGTGGACTTCCCCAAAGAAACCTACAACGGCACCACCTATGAACTCCTGTCGACAGACATCTGTGCCAACGACGATGGTGGCAGAGCTGCAACAGAAGCCAAGAAACTGGGGTTGGCAGTCAGTACCAATAATGATACCGGTGAAGGTTGGGATGGCATGCGTGACCTGGACCACAAGAGCGAGAACGTGCAGAAAAATGTCAAGGCCTACCTGAAGATGCTCTTGGAAGACCTGGGCTATGCTGGCTTCCGTTACGATATGGTGAAAGGCTATGCCGGCGAGTACACGAAACTGTACAACGAGGACAGCAAGCCAACGTTCTCAGTGGGCGAATACTGGGATGGCAATGCAGCTACTGTGAAAAATTGGATTGATGCTACTGGCAAGACCAGTGCCGCTTTTGACTTTGCGTTCCGTTATACGGTGCGTAATGCCCTTCGAGGCAGTTCTAACGACAACAACAGCAGCAACTGGACACAGGCTGCCAATATGAAGCTTCTCAGCGCCAATAGCATTATGTCGGACGCCAACTACCGTCGCTATGCTGTCACCTTTGTTGAGAACCACGATACCGAATACCGTGATGCCAACAATCAGCAGGATCCTATCCGCAAGGATACGCTGGCAGCCAATGCCTATTTATTGGCTATGCCAGGCACTCCCTGCGTGTTTTTTAAGCATTGGTTAGCTTACAAGCAAGAGATTGCCAATATGATTGCAGTACGCAAAGCCGTAGGCATTACCAATACCAGCAATTCGATTGCCATGGCAAGCATTGAGAGTTATTATGCAGTACAGGTAACCGGCAGTGACAACAAGAAGCTGCTTTGCGTTGTCGGCAAGGACGCCAATACTTACACGCCGAATAGCGATGCCTGGAAAAAGGTCATCAGTGGCTATCATTACGTTTACTACGTGCAGGGCATTGAGCCAAACGCCATTTCCTTACCCCAGCTATCGAATGACCCGGCACCTGCAGAAGCAGCCTATGGTGGTGTGCCCTCGTTCTGCACTGCAAGCGACGGCGAGATCTGTGCTTTCTTTGAAGCGCCTGTGGCATGGGGTGCTATTAGCCATGTATGGGCATGGATGAAAGGTCGTGACGGCAAAGAGTATCTCGAAGTGGAATGGCCTGGTGTCACTGCCACGCTGTTGGGCAAAGCCGACAACGGCAACAAGGTGTATAAGTGGGTTAGCAAGAAGACGACAGCCCCAGACTACATTATTTTCAGTGGTGCTGGCGGTCAAACGGAAGATTTACCATTTGTCAACGGAGGCTATTACACCAAAGACGGCCGGAAGGCCATTGTGAGCACCGGCATTGATGCCATTGTAACCAACGTTCCTCAGAGTTCCAAGTGTTTCACTCTGGACGGACGGGAAGTAAAGAATCCGGGACGAGGTATCTATATTATCAACGGGAAGAAATACGTGAAATAACGGCACGTATCACAAACCAGACATGTAATAGAAACGTCTGACACTGACCATAGTGATGAGCCATCACGCGATAACGCTCCCAGAGCGACGCGTGATGGTTTTTTGTGGTAGCACCCTCTTCGGTATAGTTGGCAATCACCATCCCGGTATGCTGTAATGTCAGTCCCATACGCTCCGTCTCTTTCATCACACGGATGCACCAGTCAACATCCGCAGAGAAACGGTAACGGGTGTCATATTGCAGGTTCTTGGCAATATCCACACGGGCATAAAAGGCCTGATGACATACCACCATGCCTTGTCGGAACGAGCGCCAGGTCAGCTGTGTCGGTGGTTGTAATCGCCGAGGATGCAGGAAACGGCCTTCTCCATCCACAATGTCGGTATGTCCATAAAGCACTCCGGGCAACTCGTCAGCAGGATACTCATTCAACCGACAGCGATGCACAATCTGTTCCAGTGTATCGTCCTGAGGATAGAAGTCGCCGGCATTCATAAACACCACATAGTCGCCGGAAGCCTGCGTCAGCCCTTTGTTCATAGCATCATAGATGCCGTGGTCAGGTTCAGACTGTATAATCACCTTATGACCATTGTCAGAAGTGTCACTCGCTTGCTTATACTGCTCGGCCAGCCTCAACGTACCATCTGTCGAGGCACCATCAATAATCAAGTGCTCCACTCCCTTATAGGTCTGTCGCAGCACACTGTCAAGCGTCCGTCGAAGCACCTGCTCGGCATGATAAGTGATGGTAACTATCGTAAAGCGTATCATAATACCTTATTATATATTTCCGTATACCGACGTGCTACACTCTGCTGCGAATAGTTACGGACGATCTTCTGCTGACAGTGATGTTGCAGCTGGGCGTAGTCGGCCTCTTCCAACACATAATACAAGCCACGGGCTAAGTCGGCAGCATCACGATAATTGGCCACATAGCCATTCTCGCGATGGTCTATCTCCTCAGGGATGCCTCCCACACGAAAACCGACACACGGGACGCCACAGGCCATCGCCTCCATGATGGTGTTTGGCAGATTCTCCGACAATGAAGGCAGCACGAAAACATCAGCAGCCTGATAGACACTGACAATGCGATGCTCGTCATTCACATAACCCAAGGCATAAGTGGGGAATGGCAACTGACTGGCTATCTCCTCAGCATGACCGCCTAATATGGCCACGGAAACAGTTTCTTTCCAGTCAGGATGCTCCGAACAAAGCAGCCGGCAGGCCTCTACGAGATACTGCATACCCTTATTCGGATTGGTGGCACGCTGAGAAACAAAGAGAATAACACGACCCTGCTCTGGAATCCCCAACTGCCGGCGGGCCTGTTGTTGATTGCCGGGACGGTAAATACGGGTGTCGATAGGATTGGGAACAGTTTCTATGGTCTGGCCCTGCAACAAAGCGCTCCTACGGGCTTCGCTGCCTAACCATTCGCTACAAGTGACAAAAGTGATGTGCTGTCCATCCAACAAACGTTGTTTCTGTTGCCAAACACGGGCTGCGAGATCGTGCGAAGAACCTCCACCCGGCAACAGCCGACAATGATGGCATGCTGTTTCAAACCGGCGACAGTCCAGCGTCAGATGACATACCGCTGTTGCAGGCCAGATGTCGTGCATGGTCCATACCACCGGTTTCCCTGACTCCAGGATGCGACGGATACCTTTCAGTGACAACATACCCTGATTGATCCAATGGAGATGGATGACATCTGCCTCACGGAATTCCGGCAAGCGCGTAATATCTGAGCCCACATTTGCGATATCCACTTCAAACAAGTGACGTCTGTTCAAGTGCAAATGCAGCCATACCACTATCCGTTCCCAAAGAAAATGCCACTGCAGACGCCACGACGACGGGAGTGAAGCAATGGTAAGCTGGTCACTCATCTTATCGCGAACCAACATCTTAGCCTTCACACCATTGTTATTCAATGCCTCCATCAGACGGTGGGCAGCTACAGCGGCACCACCTGTCCGCTCACTCGTGTTGACTATTAAAACTCGCATAGTTGCCTGCAAAGTTAATGCAATTCGAGCGAAAATCCAAGGATATCGGGGAATATTTACTGATTACATCAACAAGCCGGAAATCATAATAAGTGTAAAAATACCCTGTTTTCGCACACAATGACTTGATTTATGTCAAGAATATGCCACTTTTTCCTCAAAAAAAGACAGAAAACCATTGCAGGAATAAAAAAAGTTCGTACCTTTGCATCGTCAAACAAAGACAACCGCTGACTAAGTGAAGTTAGCAAATGGTTAATAGATTGTTTTAGGTTAGTAGTAATATTTATAGTTTTAGGTTTTTAGTTATTGGTAAGAAGAAAGTTTTAAATGTGTTAGGATAACAGTGATCGTCGCGAGACGCTCATAACTTTCTTTTCTTAGGAACACGTTAGTATTCATAAATATGCTGCCGAAAGGCAGACCTCCAGTCGAAAGGCTGGAATTCTAAAGAAAGGATTTTTAGTTAAACATAGGCTTTTTTGAACGCCACTGCTCGTTGATGAGTAGTGGCGTTTTCTATGTTTCATTTCTCTATCAATGCCACAGCATACGCCGAGATGCCTTCCTGTCGCCCTGTAAAGCCAAGCTTCTCCGTGGTAGTGGCCTTGATGGAGATCTGGTCCGGATCGCAACCAACGACAGCAGCCATTGTCTCTTGCATTTGTTGGATATGCGGATTCATCTTTGGACGTTCAGCACAGATAGTAGCATCGACATTCACCAGACGATAGCCTTTAGTTGCTATCAGTTCTATGGTTTTCTTCAGGATAATCTTGCTATCCATGCCTTCTGTCTCATCGGAAGTATCGGGCCAGTGATAACCGATGTCTCGCATATTGGCTGCACCGAGGATAGCATCGCAAATAGCATGTATCAGCACATCGGCATCGCTGTGTCCTAACAGGCCCATCTCGTACTCCAGCCGGATACCGCCCATCCACAATTCACGTCCTTCCACCAATCGGTGGACGTCATATCCCATTCCGACTCTCATCATAATGCTTTGTCTTTTTTCGGTATAACGTTATAACGAAATATCGTGATAACGTCTATTTCTTAAACAAATCCTTGATACCATCCATGTCGAATGCGAGCGTGAAGCGGAGCGTCTGGTCAAGGGGATTGCTCTTGGCCGTGGAAATGACATAGCCGACATCCAATGAGAATACATTCATACGGAAACCGCCACCGACGGTGAAGTACTTACGATTACCCTTGTTCTCCGACTCATGGTGATATCCGGCACGCAATGAGAACTGGTCGTGGTAAATATATTCCGCACCAAGGCTCCACTGTATCTCCTGAAGCTCTTCCTTAAAGCCGCCAGGCGCATCGCCAAAGCTCTTGAAGATACCCGATATAGAGCTGACGTCATTGTATTCCTCGATGACACGCTGTTCGTAATCCTCCTTGGTTTCACCATCGTTTTGTTTAGGCAAGGTAGGCACCAGCAATTTGTTGGCATCGAAGGCAATGGAAAATCGGTTATATTCATCGACGGGCACCATGAGCGAAGCACCCAGGCGCAAATTGGCCGGCAGGAAATTGGAACGGTCATCGCCGAAGTAGGTAATCTTAGAACCTACGTTCTGAATATTCATACCCAGACCCAGCTGACACTCACGCTGTCCGATGTTCAAGTAGTTATTATAATAGAACGCCAAGTCGGCAGCAAAGGCTGATGCCGGTGATGCATCCTCGGTATAGTCATAGCGCAGGTCACTATAGAGCCAGCGGATGACAGCTGCCATCGAGAATTTCTCGGTCAGCATCAGTGAGGCACCAACGTCGAGCGACATCTCATAGGGTTTCACTGTCATGGCATTCTCTTCTAACGATGTCATGACCTCACCAAGCGAGAAGTAACGCAGTGAACCGCTCACCGAGGCATTGTCGCCAATACGGTAGTAACCGGCGACATAAGCCAGGTCGATGTCGTTTACCAACTGGCGCAACCAGGGGGTGTAGTTCAGTGCAATACCAGCACGGCTGATGCAGAACGGATACTTTGCCGGATTCCAATACTGTGAGTTGACATCAGGATCGGTGGCAGCACCCACATCACCCATACCTGCTGCACGGGCATCGGGGGCGATGGTCTGCGAAATGACGGCATGCTCAATGGGGTTGAAGTCGCTCTTCGTATCCTGAGCACCGGCCTTTATCCCAACCATGAGGCATAATGCCGTTACCATTATCTTCATTGTTGTCTTCATATTCCTTTATTTATGAGTAAGTATTATTAATTTCTTTGATTTCGACACATAGTTGCTACCATCACAGCTGAGCATCACACGATAGAGATAGACACCGGTTTGCAGACGTCGTCCGCCATCCACAGTCAAATCCCAGTTTACCGTATAGGTGTTGTCTGTCGACACGCCACTGTCGGCATACGACCACAGATGACGGCCACTGGTATCGAAGATGTCGAGCACCACATCCATCTGACTGCCCGTTCTGTCGTGCTGTATGATGAATGACGTGCTGGTAGTGGCAGGATTTTTCAGGCAGTTGACGTCAAAGTTGCCAGGATCGAGCCCCTTCACTACGTTGAAGGTCAGCTCGGAGGTCGACGAATTGTTCAGCACATCCCACGCCCGGAACAGTAACTTATGCTCGCCATACGAGAGTGTTGGAATGCTGAAGCCAACCGTACCCTTGGTATAGCTGCCAAAGTCATACTGGAAATAATCGTTCAGCGAATAGGTCTTCGCCATGTCTCCGTCGATAATCAGCTGCAGGTCATGGCCAATACCACTGCCCGTAGCATTGATGCCATCCTCGTCAGTCAGCTCAGCCACAAAGTATGGTGTAGGATTCACCTTGTCACCATTGGTAAACGTAGGACTGTTCAAATAGCAATAGATGCTCGGTCCCATCTCATTCAGATTTCCCTCACCACTGCCCATCACCAGCTGACTGCAGATGCCACTGGCCGTCTGCGTGTTGTCTTTAGTGGCTGCATAGAGGTTGATGAGTCCTGTTTCCGACGAATAACTGATATCCTTAGGGACGGCAAACGAGAACTTAAAGCGGCCGTTAGTCACTTGGTCAGTACCATTGAATATGACATTGGAACGGTCATAGAAGACGAAAGGTACATCGGCCTCGGAAGTATCGTTCAGCTTACAGGTTATCTTCTCAGCAGCATCGCGCACGATAGCAGTCACCACACCATTGAAGTCACTGACGGCCTGTCCGTCCAATCCAACGATATGTCCACTGACCGTTGCCGTAGAGCCGGCAGACAGTGTCAGCGTCTTTCCACTGGCCAATGACACCTGGTTGATGGAATCAACCTGAACGCCCAGCACTGGTGCAGCCAGTCGCATGGCAGGATCACCCAACAGGGAATACTGCATGCGGTTAGCCGAGCGGTCTGTATTATAGATCGGCCTGCCAGCGCTGTCATAGCCTGAGAAGACACCGGTAGCCACCAGCTCGTTCTTGGTTAGTCGCACGGCCTCACCAATAGGTAAGGTGCGTCCGTTGGCAGTCTTACTGAACAGGTGACGTGTAAAGCCCATATTCATCAGGAAGTTCTGGGGCTGGTACACGGTGCGTGTCGTGCCATAGAAGGCCACAGCGCCACCTTTCTTGTTAAACATGGCGGTTTCACCGATATTCTCTTCCTGACCATCGAAGGGCATGATGTCACACGATGCCGTCATCCAAAGGGGCAGACGCGACGAGGTATTCTCAAAGTCTGCCAGTCGCAGCACATATTCGTGTGAGACAGCCGCAGGTCCGCCATGTCCTGAATAGTTCATCAACAAGGCACCCTGCTGCATCTGCTGACGGATGAGTCGCGTCACATCGGGATAGCTGTTGCCCGTCGACGAGCTCACACGGGTATAGGCATCCCACATGATACGTTTCACCTGATAGGTGGGATAAGCCTGTTCCACCATTTTAGCCACATTGTCGGCGTCCTGCATGTGGGCATTCTGGTTGCCGTCATCGCCCATGAAGCAGAGCTGGTTCTGCCAAGCTCCGGCATTGTCATTCTGCGTATAGCTCACGATCTTATCTACAACCACCTGGGCATCATCGGCCGTACGTGCCGATATTCGTCCCACGGCAACGTCGGGTTTTCCTACCAGCACATTTCCACCCTCATCGTCGTCAAGCAGGCAGAAATAGTCATCGCTGACATAGCACGTGGTGGCGTTATAGGAGTTCTCACTCTCATAACAAAGCAGGAAGTCATCGGGGGAATAGGCTGTCCAGCTGCTGCTCAGCATACGGTTGTCCCATGCTCCGTCGCCCATCAGCAGAAGGTAGCGGGGCAGATCGGCGTCGTTCTCAGCACGATCGTAGAGCATCTTCAGATACCGACGATAGGCGTTGGCATCGGGAGTACCACTGGAGAACTCATTGAACAGCTCATCGGCAGGAACAATCCGCACACGCAGGGTATCCTGCTGTTCGTGCAGGGTCTTCAGACGTTCTGCCTGTGTCAGCAACTTCTGCGTGGTAGGAATGATGATGACCATATCAACAGCCGTATCGGCATGATGATCCTGATTGGTGATGCCATAGACATAGTCGGGTGTTGGGAACGTGCCGCCACTGAGGTCGGGGGCCGGAGCCGCTTCCTCCGTATGGAAGGCGATATAGTCCAGACGGGCCGTTCCCGTTGTAGTATTTGTAGCCAGCGTCACCTTATTGCTGGTCTGAACATTCTTGACGTTGACGATGCTGGTGGCCTGACGCATGTGGTCATAACTGCCACTGGCAGGAATGGTCAGCGTATCAACAGGGGTGTCATTCACACTGACATACACCTGGGCAGCGACATCAGCAGTAACCACAATGGTCATCTGGGCCTCACTGGCAGCCACCTTGGCAGGTACGTTGAACGTACGGCTGTTGGCAGCAGTGATGGCTGTGGCATCATACAGGTTACGACCACCGTGGAACCAGGCAAAGTCATCGACTTCATAAAGGGCATTATAATCATCGGCCGACGGATAGAATGAATCCAGGAATGCCTTTTCCTCTACCGTCTGGGCCTCAGCATCATTTTCTGTAAGGAAATAGTAGCCAGCTGTTGCATAGGGGTTGCGCACACGGTTGTTTTTACTGTCCCACGTCACTGGTCCTATGGCATAAAACAGCCTGCGGCCATTCACCGTACACGTCGGCACTTCCTGAAGGTCGTCGGTTTCTGCCAGATAGTCTCCCGTCAGCTGTTCAGGCTGCAGGGCACCACCATAGCCATAAATCTTCACCTTATTGATATCTGAGAAGCCTGCCTTCTTCACCAGTTCCGATGTCAGCTGATAGACACCCGTCGAAGGGACGCTGATTTTCACCCATCGGCCACTGGCCAGCACGGAATGGTCGGCATACCGCGAGGCGGCAGAAGTATGACGGCTGATGGCAGAGGCTCTGTTCCGTGCCTCTCGCTTCTCACTTTTCACCTCAAGCATAAAGCTCACCAGCTTCTGGTATTTCCCGTCGCGATAGACTAACGGCAGGAGCGATACGGTCAGCTCACCCTGCTTCCTGTCGACGCTAAGCAGCTGCGACACTTCAGGCATTGCAGGCAAGGGAGCAGAGGTGATGCGGTAATAACGCTCCACATCGGCCTTGCTCATCGGAATGAATTCAGGATATTGGATGGAGATGGTATACGTGGAATCAGCATAGTTGCTACCCAAAGGCAGCTTATGCGTAAACATCGGCAACAGCGAATCAATCCTGACCTCATCGGCTGTCAGGTTGAAAAAACGCTGGGCGCTGGCAGTCAGCGTCGCCAACAGGATTCCTATACCTATTATTATATATCTTCTCACTTACAATTGAATTCCAATACTTTTCGTTCTTCAAGCCACCCTTCCAGATGGTCGTCGATATGTACAGGTCCCACACCCACAGGAGTGCCCGTATACAGCAAATCACCCGTCTTCAGCGTGAAATACTGCGAGATGTAGCTGATGAGCTCGTCGACCTTATAGAGCATATCACTCGAACAGCCTTCCTGCACCGTCTGACCGTTGATGTCCAAATGGAAGTGTATCGCCTGGATGTCGCGAAACTTCTCCTTGGGCACCCACTCACCGATAACAGCCGAGCCATCGAAACCCTTGCAGAGCTCCCACGGATGACCGTTCTGGCGAGCCTCACGCTGCAAATCGCGGGCGGTGAAGTCGATACCCACGGTGACAGCGTCATAGTAACGGTGGGCAAAGCGTTCTGGAATGCTCTTGCCCAACCGGCAGATCCGTACCACCAGCTCCGTCTCGTAATCCACCTGTTCTGACCAGTCGGGGATGAAGAAGGGCTTATGATCCTTCAACAATGCCGAGTCGGCCTTGGTGAATATGACGGGCTTCTCTGGTTTATATAACGCGCCATCCAGCTCTTTATTGTGCTGAATGTAATTCATTCCAACTGCAAAAATCTTCATAATCGTCTCTTTTTGCGGCAAAGGTACAAAAAAAATTCTTAATTCTTAATTCCTAATTCTTTATTTATTTGTAACTTTGCAGCGCAATGAAGAAGATTCTGACATTATTAGGACTGCTGCTGACACTTGCCATCCATGCACAGAGCCAGCGTGACCCACGGAGTATTCACATGATGGGTATTCCTGTGGAGGGGCCTATCGACTCACTGCGTCAAGCCCTCGCGACTGCTGATTTTGCTGAATGGGGACAGTCGGACGACGGTGAGGATTATTATTTCCGTGGCAACTTCTATGGCATTCGCGCCAAACTCATGGTCAGCATCACGCCTGAGACACGGCTGGTCAATTCGGCCTATGTCACCATTGGTCCGTACAGCACCGAACAGATGTTGGAGAAAAACCGCCAATACTTCATTTACAAGCTGGAACAGGATTACGGCCATTTCGACCAACGTGACGACACCTGGTATTATATCGACGACTTCGGTAGTATCAAACTGTCAGTGGTCGACAACGACAATGGTTCTCGCGACATCCGCATCCTGTTTCTGAACACGGCTCCTTTCTACAAGGATGCCCTCTGCATGGGTCTGCGAAGCGGTGTCCAGGAGGTCGTCACAGAGAATGCTGTGGCTGAAGACCAGTTTATGCACTTCCACGAAAACGGGATGATTGACAATCCTGACCTGGTGGAGCGCGTCTATAACCGTTTCGGCTATCTGCTGCAGGCTCGCATGAAGGAAAAGGACGGTTTCAGCACGGTGGTCTACGACTACGACCAGCAATTCCGACTCATCCGGCGTACGCTGACCAACCAGCAGGCTGGCATCAGCTACATCAACGACTACACCTATAATGAGCAGGACGAAGCACTTACACAATACCAGAAGGTTTACGACAAGTCGGGCGAGTGCATCATGACCATCAACATGACCAACAGCTATATCACCCGCGACGACAATGGCAACTGGACCAGCAACTCGCTGACGCTGAACTATTGGGAGAAAGACAGTAAGACTCAGCAGGTTACCGTTCTGCAACGACGCACCATCGCCTATTGGGAATAGTTAAACATTCTTAATATTCCACGCTCCAAATAACAACGAGTGTCAATTTTCACTACCTTTGTTTCACTAAAAACCAAAGGCTATGAAACGATACTATTATTTGACACTCCTCGTATGCTCACTCATGATGCTGACATCATGTGAGAAAAGCCTCGAAGTGGCCAGCACCACCGAGGGGAACAGTCTGCTGACTGTTCAGACACGCGCCGAGTCGAACACCGCAAAGGTCAGCTATCCTGTCACCGTCTATGCCATGAATGGTGATGGAGAGTGTGTCAAGCGCCAGCAACTGTTGTCCGACAACGACCAGCTGTCGATGGACCTGTCACCTACAACCTATCAGATATATGCCATCGGTGGTGCCACTGAGGGCGACTATACCCTGCCCACACAGGCCAACGCCACTGCGACGTCTGCAGTGACGCTGAACAGCGAAGCGACACACGGCGACTTGATGACAGCTCATAACACCATCAATCTTTCCGACAACGAGTCGACAACACTGACGCTGACCATGTCAAGAAAAGTCATGCACCTGCAAGACCTCGTCATCAAGAATGTTCCAACGACAGTGGATGCCGTCGCAGTAGCCTTTACGCCCATCTATGACAATCTGCTATTAAACGGTGACTATAGTACCACCAGTTCCGAACAAGCTGTCACACTGACTGAGCAGGCTGACGGCACCACGTGGCAGATTACTGACGACGAGTTGTACATGCTGCCTGCCTCCGACGATGCCACCATCACCGTGAAGTTCACCACAGGCACCAGCGTCAAAAGTTTCGCATACAGTTGTCCGCAACCTTTAGAGGCCAACAAGCATATCAGCATCACGGGAACCTATACTGGCACTGGCGAGCTCACCCTGACAGGCACCATCACGGGAGCCACATGGAATGGCACCACCACCATCGAATTCACCTTCAACAGTTCTGGCAGCACTACAGTCGACAGCAACAACAGTGGTGGAGACAATAACGACAACAACGGCGACTCCAACAACACAGGAATTGAGGAGGGGGATGCGCCAGCAGTGAACACGCTTTATAAGGATTGCTTCGTACTGAGTACCGAAGACGATGATACTGGCGAATACGTAATCGTCACCCTTTTGCATAAATTGGAATTACAAATTGAAGGTAGCCAATATGAAACACAAGAAGCTTTAGAAACAGAAATCAACGCTTCCCTTCCAACCTTTGACATCAACGGCATCACTGGCTGGCGATTGCCTACAGAAAGTGAGCTGAGCAGTATCCCTTCTGGCGTAGTAAATAACATATTGCGTCATAGTACTATAGAAAATGCCATCGAGATATCAAATAAATGCTATTATTATAGTGATGGCACCAACATAAAATGTGCCCTGCTTTACCCAAGCTTTTCTATTCGAGACTATAGTTCAGGTGAAAGCCTCCGTCCTGTAACCACTGTGACATTCAAAAAATAGGTACGCAGCGGACGCTGAGCCTACACGCAGCGGGCGCTGTGCGAATACACGGCGGGCGCTGTGCCTATCCGCAGCGGACGCTGAGGGTTAGCCCGTACGACACTGTCGCCCTGTTTGCACGCCACAAACACCCCGTTTGCACGGCACTTCCTCCCCGCTTGCACGGCACTTCCTCCCCGCTTGCACGGTCCTCCTGGGCCAGAAGGTGCCATCTTCCCAACCCGAAGGTACGATATGCGGCATTTCAATCTGCGTCTCGGGAATGAAAATGAAGGTACTTTCGCTCGAAAAAGAAAAGAAAAACAAGTTTTCTTTTTGCTTTTTCCTCGCTTATTCGTACCTTTGCAGTGAAATATGGCACAGGAGCAGATACAAGGACAGGAACAGCGTCTGGAACAGCAGTTAAAGCAGACGCAAACCATCACGCACCAGCAGTTATTGCAGGCGATGCTCACCGAGTTGCCCATTGCCCAGCTACACGAACGCATCAATGCGGAGATGGACGACAATCCGGCCTTGGAAATATCTTCCGAAGACCCGATAGAGAACCTGGACAACGTGGATCCCTTAGACCCTTTGGACAATCAGGACGCCACCGACAACAAAGACTCGTACGAGCAGGAAGAACGCCAGTCGGCCCTGGATGCCGCCTTGGAATCTATCGGCCGCGATGACGAGGATTTGCCCGTCTATCATGGTGGACAGTCGATGCAAGAGGAGCGCGAGGAGATGGTCTACGGACAGACCACTTCGTTTATCGACCTGCTGACAGAACAGATGAATATGGCCAACCTGACGGAGCGCGAGCATAACGTGATGGAGTATCTGATAGGCTCGCTCGACGACGACGGCCTGCTACGCAAACCTCTTGACAGCATCAGCGACGAGCTGGCCATCTACCATAACATCAACGTCACCACCGACGAAGTGGAGCACGTACTCCACCTGTTGCAGGAGTTCGATCCTGCCGGCATTGGCGCTCGCACCCTGCAGGAATGTCTGCTCTTACAGGTTCAGCGTCGCGACCCCTCACCACTCAAGACACTGATGGAGAAGGCCCTGAACGACTATTTCGACCGATTCACCAAAAAACACTGGGATGCCCTGCAGCAAGGTCTGAAGCTGAACGACCTGCAGACCGAGATGCTGATAGCAGAGCTACGGAAGCTGAATCCCAAGCCCGGTGCATCCATCAGCGAGACGATAGGCCGCTCGTTGCAACAGATTACCCCCGACTTCATCGTCGACACACACAGCGATGGCACCATCACCTTCTCGCTGAACAGCGGTGAAGTGCCTGAACTGGCCGTATCGCCATCGTTCGTCGAGGCCTTGAAAGACTATCAGGCCAACCAGAAGCAGCAAAGCCTGCAGATGAAGGAGGCCATGATCTATACCAAGCGGAAACTGGAGGCTGCCATGGGATTCATCGAAGCCATCCGTGTCCGTCAGCAGACGCTGACTGCCACGATGCGAGCCATCATCCATTGGCAGCATCGCTTCTTCGAAGACGGCGACGAGGCATCGCTGCGCCCCATGATCCTGAAGGATATCGCCGAGCGTACAGGCTACGACGTAAGCACCATCTCGCGTGTGTCGAAATCAAAATATGTACAGACACGTTGGGGCACCTTCCCGCTGCGCTATTTCTTCAGCGACAGCTACGTGACGGAATCAGGAGAAGAGCTGTCGACACGTGAAATCAAGGCGGCCCTGCGTGAGCTCATCGAACACGAGGACAAGCGCAAGCCCCTCAGCGACGACGCGCTGAGACAGTTGCTGACAGAGAAAGGCTACCCCATCGCCCGACGTACGGTGACCAAGTATCGCGAACAAATGGGCATTCCCATCGCCCGCCTCCGAAAATAATATTGTGTTCGGCGGTTCCCCCGCCGAAAATAAACAAAAGTAATGAAACGACAAAAGCAAATTATCCTGACCGCCCGACTGCTGAGCATGCTGTTCACGCCGTTCTACCTGCCCATCGTAGGCATCGCGCTGCTCTTCCTGTTCAGCTACCTGAACATGTTCCCGTGGTCGTACAAGATTCAGGTACTGCTGATGGTCTACCTGTTCACCGTCATGCTCCCCTCCCTGCTCATCCACGTCTATCGGCGCTACCAGGGCTGGAACCTCATTGAACTGGGACACCGCGAGAAGCGTATGATACCATACATCCTCTCCATCATCAGCTACTTCACCTGCGTCTACGTCATGGAACGCCTGCACATGCCACACTTCATGGGTTCCATCATCGTGGCAGCACTCGCCGTACAGATTGTGTGTGCCCTTATCAATATCTGGTGGAAGATATCCACACATACCGCGGCCATCGGTGGTGTGGCCGGTGCCTTGTTTGCCTTTTCCTACTACCTGGGCTTCAATCCCGTATGGTGGCTCTGTCTGGTTATCATCGTAGCAGGCATGGTGGGCACCAGTCGCATGATTCTGCGCCAGCACTCGCTTTCGCAAGTCGTCGGAGGCTTCGGCATCGGCTTCCTCTGCGCCGCCGTCTCCATCCTGTTTTTATAATGTCGTAATAACGATATAACGATATAGCGTAATAACGAAAAAGAAATGACCCCAATAGTAAGCATCATCATGGGCAGCACCTCTGACCTGCCCGTCATGGAAAAGGCCTGCCAACTGTTGAACGACATGCAGGTTCCGTTTGAAGTCAACGCCCTCTCGGCTCACCGCACACCTGCTGAGGTGGAACAGTTTGCCAAGAATGCCCGTCAGCGCGGCATCCGCGTCATCATTGCTGCTGCCGGTATGGCTGCGGCACTGCCTGGCGTCATCGCTGCCAACACCACCCTACCCGTCATCGGTGTACCCATCAAGGGCATGCTCGACGGATTGGATGCCATGCTCAGCATCATCCAGATGCCTCCAGGCATTCCCGTGGCTACAGTCGGTGTCAATGGTGCCATGAACGCCGCCATCCTGGCTGTCCAGATGCTGGCGCTCAGCGACGAAGCCATTGCCGAACGTCTCAGCAGCTACAAGGAAGGCCTGCGTGCCAAGATTGAGAAGGCGAACCGCGACTTGGCAGAACTGAAATATACCTATAAGGTATAAATTGTAAATTGTAAATAGTCAAATTGTAAATGGAAAGACGAACTAGCTCTGTTGTCCATGTGGGCAACATCGCCATAGGTGGCGACAACCCCATCCGCATCCAGTCGATGGCAACCACCGACACCAACGACACCGAAGGCAGCGTGGCCCAGGCCAAGCGCATCATCGATGCCGGTGGTGAACTGGTGCGCTTCACGACACAGGGTACCCGTGAAGCCGAGAACATGAAGAACATCTCGGCGCGGCTGAAGGCCGACGGCTATATGACGCCTCTTGTGGCTGACGTCCACTTCACGGCACATACGGCTGATGTCGCTGCACAATATTGTGAGAAGGTGCGTATCAATCCCGGCAACTACGTCGACCCAGGACGTACCTTCAAGCACTTGGAGTACACCGACGAGGAATATGCCCAGGAGCTGAAGAAGATCGAGGCGAAGCTCGTCCCTTTCCTTCATATATGTAAGGAGCATCACACGGCCATCCGCATCGGTGTGAACCATGGCTCGTTGTCAGACCGCATCATGTCACGCTATGGTGACACACCGGAAGGCATCGTAGAGAGCTGCATGGAGTTTCTGCGCATCTGTCGTCGCGAGCATTTCGACGATGTGGTTATCAGCATCAAGGCTTCGAACACCGTAGTCATGGTGACCACCGTCCGTCTGCTGGTGAAGACCATGGACCAGGAGGATATGCACTATCCCCTGCACCTCGGTGTCACCGAGGCCGGCGAGGGCGAGGACGGCCGTATCAAGTCGGCAGTAGGCATCGGTGCCCTACTGACGGAGGGCATTGGCGACACCATCCGCGTCAGCCTCAGCGAGGAGCCTGAAAACGAAATCCCCGTCGCCCGCAAACTGGTAGAGCTAATTCCGGAATGCACTGCCCTTCGTGCCCAGGCCGAGGCCAGCATCAAGGATGACACCATCACCCTCGACCTGTCCGGTGCTTCGCGGTTCCCCCGCGAAGATGATTGGGAGACGCTGCAGCTCAAGGCCGCCATGGCAGCAGGCTCTCTGCTTATTGACCGCAAAGCCACAGACATTGCAATACATGCACCGCACTATTCCCCCCTCCAATTGGAGGGGTTGGGGGAGGCCATTCTCCAAGCCGCCCGCATCAAATTCACCAAGACGGAGTACATCTCCTGCCCCGGTTGTGGACGCACGCTCTACAACCTGCAGGACACCATCGCAAAAATCAAGGCGGCTACCAAGGACTTGACAGGCTTGAAGATAGGCATCATGGGCTGTATTGTCAACGGCCCTGGCGAAATGGCCGATGCCGACTATGGCTATGTGGGAGCCGGACGCGGAAAGATTTCCCTCTACAAGCAAAAGGTCTGTGTAGAGAAAAACATCCCAGAGGAAGAAGCCGTTGAGCGACTCTTGGCGCTGATCAATGCAGATCAGCGCAAATGAGAAATGAGGAATGAGAAATGAAAAATGTAAATGAAAAATGAATAAATGAATGGCGGCTCCATCTGCGGTCGGCATTTCTCATTTCACATTTAGGGCTAAAAGCCCGTCATTCCTCATTTCTCATTCCTCATTTCTCATTTGGAAAGCTCACAGAGCTTTCCGATAGCAACGATGCTTGCGGTTGATTTCCGCCTCCAGATACTGCCACTGCGACAGCACGCCCTCGTTGCTCTCCATCTGCGGTCCCGTTTCTGCCCACTTAAAATGGTAACGCTGGAACCACTGTATCAGGTCGTCGAAGATAATCGAGTTGGCACCCTTCGCACGGTATTCGGGCAGTACGCCTATCAGCAACAGGTCGACGACATCGGTCTTGTGCCACTTCAGCGTACGCAGCAGGTGCCACCAGCCGAAGGGCAGCATGCGTCCGTCGCGAGTCTTGCGCAGGGCTGACGTAAACGAAGGGAAAGTAATGCCGAAGCCTACCATCTTGTGCTCCGGTGTATTCCAGTCCTCTACGGCAGTCACCAGATTTAAGTCGGCAATCTTGATATATTGGTCTACCAGCTGGTCTATCTGACGTTCACTCAACTGCGAATAGCCATAGAGGTCCTTATACGTCGCATTGATGATATGAAAGACCTCGCGCCCCTTACCACCATCCAGCAGTTCCTTACGGGTGAACTTCCTCACCTGCAGATTATAGCGCTTGCCAATCATGGCAGCAATCTTATGGAACTTATCAGGCACCTGTTCGGGCACCTTCACCCTGCATTCTACATAGTCGTTGTCCTTCTCGAAGCCGCCCAGAGCCTCGATGTGCGAGACGTAGTAAGGATAGTTGTAGTTGACATACATCGTGGAATCGCAGTCGTAGCCCTCAATAAGCAGGCCTTCACGGTCCATATCGGTGAAGCCCAGCGGACCGGCTATCTCTGTCATGCCTCGCTCGCGGCCCCACTGCTCAACGGTTTCCAGCAAAGCCTTCGACACCTCAGGGGCGTCCACGAAGTCGAGCCAGCCGAAACGTACCTGTTTTTTATCCCAGCGTTCGTTGGCACGTCTGTTGATGATGGCAGCCACACGACCTACCGCCTTACCGTCGCGATAGGCCATGAAGTATTCAGACTCGCAGAAGTCAAAGGCTGCATTCTTGTCGCTGCGCAGGGTGTTCATCTCTTCAGAAAACAGAAACGGCACTGCCTGGGGACAGTCACGATACATATCATAATGGAACTGCACAAACTCCTTGAGTCCGCGCATTCCCTCCTTCTTCCTGATTACTATTGCTTTTTCCATTCTGACTGCAAAAGTACAAAAAAAGTGGCAACCCTGCAAGGAGTTGCCACTTTTTTTATTGTTATCTATGTTGCCATGAATGGCAACAAACTGCACGCTTACTTCAGTACCACCTTGAGCTAAAGCTCATTCCCCCTCGCCCCTTGGAGAGGGGGTTAGGGGGTGAGGCTTTACTTCAGTACCACCTTTTTACCATTGTGGATGTACAGACCCTTCGTGGGCTGGTCAACACGGACACCCTGGATGGTGTACCAAGCACCTTCCATCATCTTATCGGCACTGATGCCCTGGATGTCGGTGTACTCGTTGTCACTCTTCAGCCAGCGAGGATCACCAACAGAGTTCGTCTTCTGAACGCTGCCATCAGCAACGGTGAAGTTGCCACGGAAGAAGTTATTGTACTGACCAATCTCGTCCGTTCCGAAGAACTTCGGGAATACATCGGTAACAGCACTCTCGGGATAAGTGTTCTTCCAGCTGGCGGTAACTACGTTCGGGTTCTTATCACCACAAGTGTCGTCAACGTCTGCCAGCACGCCATCAGCATACCACATGAATGAGTTGTAATGAACATAGTACATCGGATTTGCACTATTACCGCCTCCGTTCAGACCCTGGCAGAACTGACCTTTCTTGCCGCAGTTGAAGATTACATTATTTTTAACAACGTATGTCAGGTATATCTGACTATTCTGACGGTGGGTCATCACGTTCTTGCCATTGGCAATGTTGTACAGCGTTGAGTTCGTGATGGTAAAGGTCTGGATCTTGTCAGGGCCAGCATCTATTACCTTATTACCGCTTTGTGAAGAGAACAGGGCACCCTCGTGCTTCATACCGTCGTTGCTGTTGCCATAGATGGTAGAGTTATTGATGGTCAAGTTCTCCACAACACCGCCACCATTGAAGTCGAAGATGGTCTTGCTGCCACCAAGATACTCAGCGAGACAGTTCTCGAAGGTGAAGTACTCAACCAGGTACTTCTGCTTGTTGGCATAGAACAGCTGGTTCTTGACACGTGAGAAGATCACATTCTTGAACACCACGTTGAACGGCTGCTCATAGAAGCCCAGGTTGTTGACGGT
>JAEEGF012517059.1_pt1 | contig 35751 bp, 26 predicted proteins | sample 9134171 | NCBI WGS metagenome assembly JAEEGF01 (sample SAMN16246542, study PRJNA631951) | gut metagenome | biome: gut microbiome; feature: rumen; material: AP-attached | host: Bos | place: Iran: Karaj | collected 2018-10
CCATTGTCGCCTCTGGTACTTGAGTAATAAACTTCCTTGGACATTTATGCTCCTTTCGTTTTGCACGTTGCTGGGATTTAATATACAATAATTATGAGTATAACATATCAGGGGGAAAAATGAGTCCAAAAAAATATATTGGGGTATATGAAACCACATTAAAAGACGGTACTCCTTCCTACAGAGCTTCCATCACCTACTGCGGCAAGCATATTTCTCTCGGAAGCTTTGACAATATCAAGACTGCAGCTGCCGCCTACAGGGACGCTGCAAGGGTACTTGATGACGCCTGTGTTGACATTGCGTCCTACAGCGCCGACATGTCCCTCCCCTTTGAAAAGTTTGTCTCTCTTCTGAACTTCAGGGACAAGGGCATGTACATCTCCACCCCAATCTATCTGGAAAAGAAATATTTCCTCTATTATTTATCCCCCGGCAAGGTTTTGAAATTTGACATTGATGATCTTTTTTACTACTCATCTCACAAGATAATGCAGCGAGGATCCCACCTGTTCGTTGCGGACTACGGAAGCCAGCTCTCTGTCCTTGCCCGCTATGGCATCAAGAGCTACGCTGTGGAAGGCCGGGACTATCAGTTTGCCAATGATGACCCCAACGACCTCAGGTACGAGAACATCATCATCCTCAACAGATACCGGGGAGTGCGGCAGTTTGCCCACAAGGGCTTTGTCAGGTACAAGGCCGTCATACATATAAAGAGCAACTACGTGGTGGGCAAGTACAACACCGAGGCGGAGGCGGCCATAGCCTACAACAAGGCTGCCGACATCCTCATCAAAAACGGTATTCAAAAGAACTTTCAGCTCAACTACGTGGAGGACCTGACCCCCTCCCAGTACGCAGAGATCTACCTGAAAGTAAAGATAGCTCCCGCAATCTATGCGCTGAGGCCCTAATGCGAGATCCTTTAACAGATAAATATCATTATCAAAAAGAAGCGGAGAAAGCTTTATGACTTCATTAAAGGACAAAAAGAAATACGGTATAAAGGGAACCCTGAGGTGGCATGTGATCCGGCTCATTGTGGTAATACTTGCCGCCCTTCTGATGGCCGTCAACATAAAGACCTTCGTAAATGCGGGAGGTCTTTTCCCGGGAGGCGCCACGGGTCTCACCATCATAATCCAGAGGGTGGCCCTTAAGTATTTTGGCCTGAATATCTCCTACACTCCCATCAACGTCATTCTCAATGTTATCCCTGTATATATAGGCTTCAGATATATAGGCAAAAGGTTCACTCTCTTTTCCATGATAATGGTGCTGGCCAACGGCGTGTTCGTAGATATGCTGCCCAACTACTCCCTGACCCACGACCCTCTACTTGTGGCAGTTTTCGGAGGCCTTCTCAATGCCATAGCCATAACCATGTGCCTCAATGTTGATGCCACCAGCGGCGGAACGGACTTTATCTCTATCTATCTCTCCCAGAAAAAGGGCATGGACGCATTTCCCATTATCCTTGGCATGAATATAGTTATCCTGGGAATCGCAGGCTTTCTCTTTGGATGGGACAAGGCTCTTTATTCAATGATCTTCCAGTATGTATCAACCCAGGCCCTTCACGGCCTTTACAGGAACTATCAGCAGCGGACTCTGTTTATCATAACCGACATGCCAGACAGAGTATGCTCCATGATCTACGCCACCTGCGGCCACGGAGCCACTCTCATCGACGGAGAAGGCTCTTTTGCCCACAGGAATAAAAAGATCGTCTACTCCATCGTCAGTGCATCCGACACCAGGAAGATCATCCCAAGGATCAAGGAGATCGATCCCAACGCCTTTATCAACTCCGTCCGCACGGAGGAGATCACCGGTAACTTCTACATGAGGCCAAGGGACTGACAGGCTGAGAATAAATTTAAACCGGCCCGACTTAATGTCATTTAGATAAGAAAATGCAGTTAATGCGAAATAGGCACGCTACGTTCTTCAGATTATACAGTAGCGTGGACATCTACGTGACACAGCTTTATCTTTAGACTGTTATCACGTAGTTTCGTAATGATTTTCTGGCATTCTACGTGATCCCCCCCGTTAACAAGCCTCTCCTCACGTATTTTTTCCAAATATCTGTTTAGTTTTACGTGTTCTACTACTAATAAAGAGCAGCATCTCACGTAGACGCTATAAATATCATGCTTGTAGCTCTGTCACATCTTTTTCTTATCTAAATGACATTGGCCCGGACTTTACCCTCCAATAGCATTCAGCTTTTACATCACTTATTTAGCCAATTTCTTTATTCCCTGCTTTCCCAGAGGACTGTCAGATTACCTCTCCTGGGCTGATCCATATCAAGCTTAACCCTTGGCACATCATCAGATGCATCTTCTATTCCAATGTATATAGTCACTCCCGAATACTCCAGAAGTTCTTTTGGAAGTATCACTTCATAATTGTATGTAGCACCCTCACCAATTTCCATGAGATCTACCGGGATTTCAAAGCGGAGCATTCCATCACACTCCGTTCCCTCTTTTCCATATCGGTCGCACAGGTACAGAAAGCTCTCTTTATCTGCCGCCTCCGGAAGATCTATGTACATACACATCCTGTGGTCAAAATAGATGGGCGCTGTTCCGTCGTTGGTGATGGTAAGGCTCAGCATGGTCTCATCTGAAGAGTACTGAGTACTCATGGTAAGCTCCGATACTCTGTATCTGTAGCCCAGGTTCTTAAGTACCTTCTGTGCTGCCCTAGTTATATCCCCATCTTCATCCGGATCAGGAATTTTAGGTCCGATAAAGGTCATATGACTATCCCTGACCATCTTTAATGTTTTGGAAAGGCGAAGTCCCAGCAGATGCCTCATGGAAATGGAGCTGGTAAACTCGCCTCCCACAGGAGCTTTTTTCCATATCTCAGGAGCAGCCTTAAGCTCCTCAGCTTCTGCAGGCTCATCATACTCACCGCCCTCGTCTATCCAGTCAAGCCACTCGGTAGTATCTTTGGGGTGTCCTGTCATATCATTAAATACTCCTGCCCCTTCCGGAAGTTCAGAAAAGGGGCGCCTCATAAGGAGCATTGCATAGGGAAAGGCCTCTATATAAGGAGCAACGTACTTCTTTCTGATATCCTGCTGTGGTATTCTGGGAAGATTCGCCTCGTAATAGGTGTGCCACTCCCCCCAGTGCCCAAGGCTTCCCAGCTCAACGTATCTAAGGAAGCCGTCCTTTTCAAAGTGTCTTCCGATCTCAGCAATAACCTTGGCGTGTTCCCAGATAAAGACCTCGTTGTTGTAGTCAGGACAATACCCTCTGCCATATTCTATGTCGTAGAACTGTCCGTCACCGGTCCTGTCATAGAGCCACTTAGGGATATCCATATGCTCTTCCTCTGTGGGCAGGTCGCAGACAAACCTCAGCACCAGGTTCTTGCCCTCGCTCTTCCATCTTGTAAGATCGTATTTCCTGTCGATCTCATCCCAGCGGTAATCTCCCTCCTCAGGCTCAAGTTCGCTCCATAGAAGCTCCAGGTAGACAAGACTTGCCTCCTTGCAAAGGTCCTCATTGGTGCAGTCCGGCGCAAAGCCTTTGTATGGGTTCATCACCGTTTTGATGCTCTCTTTGAACCCAATCAGTATTGTTCCATTTTCAAAAGTCTCCTGCCTGTGTATCCCGGATTGCAGTATATGTACACCGATAAAAACTGCAGCACCTGCAACTACAGCGAGCACAGCTCCTATCACAGCTATTTTTTTATTCATTACTCTCTCCATCCTGAAAAGTTATGTATTTACTTATCACGACTACTAATTCTATTCCTGAAAAGAGTATTGGGCAATGGAATACATTATTACTATTGGTATACGTTACATCAGCACAAAAAAGCAGCAGCCCTACGGATCTACTGCTTCATGTACGTATTTTAAAACATATTGATGATTTCTGTGTACATATTGATAAAGAGATCAGTTGCTCTTACTTATCTGATCGGCTCTGCCCGCATACTTGATGCTGTAGATCCTTCTTAAGGATTCGTCTATCCTGTCCTCGGTGAGATGGCCGGAAGACACGGCATCAAGTATTCCCTGATATGCAGCCTCAAAGTCATCCGGAACATACAGCATATCCGCACCAGCCTTGATGGCTGTCACAGCCGCTTCTGCAGAGGAAAAGCTCTCAGTTACGGCTCCCTCGTTGAGGGGAGATGTAATGACAACACCCTCAAATCCAAGAGCCCCCCTTAAATCTTCCGTAATGATCTTGTCTGAAAGAGACGCCGGAACATCATCTCCTGTAACTGTTGGAAGTGAAATATTGGAGACCATGATGGCACCACAGACTCCCTCGTCGATAAGCTGCTTGTAAGCTTCGTACTGTCCCACCACCAGGTCATCCCTTGATATCTCATTGGAAACCTTACCTGTAAGGGTATCTGCCTCAAGAGGAAATACATAGGGACAAGCGGTTATACCTGACTCCACAAGACCTCTTGCAAAGCCAAGTGCCATCTTTCTGGCTTCATCGGGATCAATCTCTTCATCTGTGTCTGAAGATGGATCCATAGAAGGTGCTACTGCGAAGTTAAAGCCGTTCTTAAAGAGCTCTGATCCCATGCTGCTGCCTGCAGTATAGGCCCCCTCTTCATCTGTAAAGCTTTCATCAACGCCAAAGCCCATTACCTCCCTGACCGCATCGGCTGTTCCGGCCTGAGAAGACATAACAGTAAATATCGGATACTTACTCATGGAGGAGGTAGTATCAAGCATCTCCTTGATCTGATCGGTGGTCTTGATATTCTTGGGTGAATATGTGATGCCGCCCACCGCATAGGATGCCAGGGCCTCCTGGGTTCCCGAACCTGCCTTGACAGCTGTCTCAACACCTGTCAGCTGCTCCGGAGTTATGATGAAAAGACCTGCAACCTTGTCCTCTAAAGACTCCTCTGCTATAACCCCCTCAATGATCTCACTTAAAATGTCCTCTTCCGAATACTCCTGCGCCTGCGGTGATTCCTCGGGAGTCTCAATGACTCCTCCCTCTTCCCTGGTTTCCTGCGCCTCCTCCAGAGTCTCTTCCTGCTGCGCGGCCTTCCTGGACCTCACTGCTCCTCCAAGGAAATGGATCAGCACGCCTGCTCCCACAAATATCAGTAAGCATAGGGAAAAAAGTATAATATATGCAATAAGCTGGCTCCTCTTCCTTCTCTGTCTGCGGGCCAGCCTCTTCTCATCAAGATCCTGTTCATCTATTCTTGCCATATGTTATCCCACCATTCAAACTTTTTCTAGGCACTATGATAACACATTTTCACACATATAAAAACAAACAATTAGGGCAGAAGCTTCATCGATATTACCTGCTTCTGCCCTTATGCCGAGTACTCATCTAATTCGTTTTTAAATCCGTCCAATGGACCTTCCTCCAATTCTCAGCCTCATCTTTCCATTCACTTTTGCATTCATATGCTGTGATTGCAAGCCATTACACTTGTCCGAACCACTTATCATGTACTTGAAGTGCTGTAATGAAATACAGATACTTACTTGAATCTGGAACTTTTATAAATCTGATTCTCTAATACTTATACTAATACTTTATTACTAATACTTGTAAAACAGATGATCTATAAAACTTCTAAACTTAATTGTTTGGTGGACCGTACCATCCTTTCTTTGAATATTTCAGCTAACTATCCCTTTGGAGTGTACCTGCCTTTCTTTCTCCCGCCAGCTCTGTTTGTTCTATTTACCGGCGTTTGAAGTATTCTCGATATCTTATAAGTATCTCTTGATGGTTTTATTATATTTACCTGCAACAGATTTGTCAATACACTTTTTAATTTTTCTTTGATTATTTTGAAATCAGTACAATAGTTGTTCTATTTTCTGTTATTTATTCTAATTGTATATTCATTTTGTACAATTCTGCACATTCTTTTCCCTGCTCCTCTTCTTCGCTTTATGCCTGATTTTCCTGACGCTACAATTTTTGCACAAATCAAAAATGCCCGGTGGGAAATGATCCCGCCGGACATTAAATTTTGAGAATATTCTATTTAATCAAGAGGATATTTGTCGGTGAGCTTTTTGATAATGGCTCTTGCCTCATCATTTTTCTCGCCCTTATTCTTAATAACGATGGCGATAGCCTCTGCTATCTGATCCATATCTTCTGTATTCATGCCCCTGGTGGTCACTGCAGGTGTTCCGAGACGGATTCCGCTGGTGACAAAGGGTGACTGCTGCTCATTGGGGATGGTGTTCTTGTTGGCAGTAATGTGTGCATCATCAAGCCATGCCTCAACCTCTTTACCTGTAAGGCCGAAGTTGGTGAGATCAACCAGCATCAGGTGGTTGTCAGTGCCGCCTGATACGATCTTGATGCCTCTGTCCATAAGGCCTTTGCAGAGAGCCTGGGCATTGTCAACAACATTCTGTGCATAGGTCTTGAACTCAGGAGAAAGAGCTTCCTTAAAGCAGATAGCCTTGGCTGCAACCACGTGCTCAAGAGGGCCGCCCTGGATTCCGGGGAACACAGCCTTGTTGAACTTGTACTTGTCCTGAGCCTCCTGGTTCCAGAGAATTATACCTCCTCTGGGGCCTCTCAGGGTCTTGTGAGTTGTGGTTGTCACAACATCTGCGTAAGGGAATGGACTGGGATGAAGACCTGCAGCCACAAGTCCTGCTATGTGAGCGATATCTGCCATGAGTACAGCTCCGCAGGCATCTGCCGCCTCCCTGAACTTCTTGAAATCAATGATCCTGCAGTAAGCAGAAGCACCTGCAATGATAAGCTTGGGCTTGTGCTCTACTGCCAGCTGGTACATCCTGTCATAATCAATGATGCCGTTGTCGTCAACGCCGTAGGAAACAATGTTGTAATAGGTTCCCGAAATATTGGCACTGCTTCCGTGGGAAAGATGTCCGCCCTGGCTTAAGTCCATGCCCATGATGGTGTCACCGGGCTTAAGGAGTGCAAACTGTACTGCAAGATTGGCCTGTGCTCCGGAATGGGGCTGAACATTGGCATAATCACAGTGAAACAGCTCTTTGGCTCTGTCCCTGGCAATGTTCTCAACCTTGTCCACTACATAGCAACCGCCGTAATATCTTTTCCCCGGAAGACCCTCAGCGTACTTGTTGGTGAGAGGACTGCCCATAGCTGCCATGACAGCCTTGCTGGTCCAGTTCTCAGATGCGATGAGCTCGATGTGGTTGTTCTGCCTTGTCACCTCTTCCTCGATAAGGGAAGCAATCTCAGGGTCCACCTTCCTAACTTCTTCCAATGAATACATTTACCAAATCCTCCTGAAAAATTTGCTAAAATTACGTGTCACATCTACAATTTAATGCGTTAAAGCAACACATTTCACATATCGTAACATAATACCTCAAAAAAATCTACACAAAAATAAACATCAGCTAAATTCAGTTGATGTTTATTTTGTCCTCAGCACATCATGCAAAGCTTTTGCTGTAGGCATTCAATTGTTATATTATCAGACTTCACCGACACCTCGCCGTCAGTGTGAACCCACAAAGGCGCGCCGGTCCTTATGGTACACTTTTGTGTCACATAATGTCCCACCCCTTTGATCCAGTAATAGTTTCCAAAAAATGAAAACGGCAGGGCAACAAGCATTCTGGCATTTGGCATATCTCCGGCAAAACACAGATCAAACTTGCCGTCAGTAAGATCTGCCTCCGGTGCAAAGTTAAATCCGCCGCCCTCGAAGTGATGTATCATGGCTGCAGCGAAAATAAAACGATCCAGATGTATGTTCTGTCCATTGTCCAGTTCGATATCACAGGGGAACTTATCAGCCTTAAAGAGCTGCCTTATGGCAATTGTCCCATAGGTGAGCTTGCCCAGTCCGATTTTGTTAAAAAAGCTCTTGGTTCCGGAGGTAACCGCCTCCTCACATACTGCAGCATCAAAACCTATCCCGCAGCTGACATCAAAAAGCCTTGTAATGGTACTTTCTTCCTCTTTGCCATCCTTTCGCACCTCCGGCAGAGAGTTAAAGCTTACCTTACCAAGATCCAGCCTTCTGACCGGCTTTCCCTGCACAATGATATCGATCAGCTCATCTGTCCCCTGCGGGTAATCCATGTCCCTGGCAAAATCGTTGGCAGAACCAATGGGAATATACCCCAGAAGGACCTTTTCAAAATCTGAAATTCCGTTTATGACTTCATTAATGGTCCCATCTCCTCCAAGAACCACCAGCTTTATGGGAAGCTCTTTGGCAAAGCCCGGCTCAGTTGTGATCTTGGACGCAATTCTGGTGGCATGGGCCGGGCCCTTTGTCAGGTACACCTCATAGTCTATGCCCTTTTCCAGAAACTTGTACTCAAGTCTGTCCCAGATTTCTTTTCCCTTGCCCGAACGGGCCTTGGGATTAACAATACAATAAAACATACCCCATCCCCACAAAAACCCCAATTACCGATACCCGTATGGTAATTGAGGTTTCTTTAAAAAAATTATTAATTGTACCTGAGTGAGAGCTTCTCCTCCTGTCTGGTGCAGAAGTTCTCAAGCATTCCTGTGTGGTAGAACATAATGTAGAAAATAATGGCCATAATGAACGCAGTAATGACGTCATATACGGAATGCTGTTTGATGAACATTGTGGACAGTATGATGGAAACTCCGATGAAGTCGCTGATGATCCTGCCCAGCTTATTGAATCTCCTGCTGTGGTGAACAGCTATCATGGTGCCCACTGAGTTGTAAACATGAATACTGGGCCATAGGTTAGTTGATGTGTCATGGCTGTAAATGATCTGAACCAGTCCCGTAAACACATTGTCCCTGGGCATAACTGCAGGGCGCAGCATTTGCATATTGGGAAACAGTGTCGATATGACCAGAAACACTGTCATGCCTGTGGCCAGGAAAATGAAGTACTTGTAGTAGTCCTCCACATCCAGTGAGAAAAGGAAAAACAAAAGTGTCAGGGACACATACAAAAACCACATATAGTACGGTATTACAAATATCTCATTGAAAGGGATCATATCGTCAATTGCGGTGTGTATCACTGAGTAATGGGCGAAGGTGTGCCTTTCAATATACAAAAACCAAATCATGTAAACAGGTGCATAGATAAATACAGGTATGGCCAGCCACAAAAGATCCCTGAAAAGGCTTTTGTCCATAGGCCTACCGATCCACTGTTCGTATCTCTTTTTCATAATATTCCCCAGTTTTCAATAATAGATTATCCTATAATTGAAAATCATTTTAGCACTTTATAAAACAAAGTAAATGATATATCTCACAAGAAAAAATGCGTTTTATCGCTAATTTATAATAAATTCACCAATTAATTGAAGTGGAATATCTTCTGGAGGAGCTTGTAGCCTGCCAGCGTGATCTTTCTGCCGCCCTTTCCGGGAAGATAGATATATGTTCCCTCAATGCTGTACCTTATCTTCATATAAAGGATGTAATTCTTGCTCTTTATATACTCAAGGAGCTCTTTTCTCTTATCGAGGTTCTCCTTGGTATCCTCTGTGATCAGAAGCACTGAGGAAATGGCGGTTATGATTTCCAGGTAGTTGAACATATAGTGATGGCGCTCCTTCTGTGAGCGGATCATACCAAAGTTCTCTACGTAATAGTCAACCATCAGCTTGTTGACCCTGAGCTGCTGGTCAATCCTTGAGAGCATTATCTGCTGATTGACGGACTGGTCTCCCCTTCCGATGTAGTAGTAATAGAAATTGACATCAAGATAGTACATGGTCTTGACGAAGGGAAGCGGATTGAAAACATATATGTTGTCCACATAGAAGCAGTGCTCAGGAAGCCTTAAACCGCACTGCCTAAGGAGCTTGGTCCTGTAGATCACTGAGTGCATGAGAAGATAATGTCCCTTTGGAGTTCTCTTTACATCCTTCCAGGTAAAGATCTGCTCAATGGGGAACATCCTGTTGTAGCGCATGACCTTGTGGCGCTTCTCTCCCACTTTGTTGTATACAAAGTTGCTGATAAGAAGGTCCAGCTGTGTATCACCACCTGCCAGCTCCGCAAGGGTGCTGAGGATCTTGCGGTAAGCAATCTCCTTGACCCAGTCGTCAGAGTCCACAACCTTGAAGAAAAGACCTGTCGCATACTCGATACCGGTATTGACAGCGGAGCCGTGTCCTCCGTTTACCTTGTGAATGGCCCTGCAGATGGTGGGATATCTGCGCTGATACTCGTCGGCTATCTCAGCCGTTCTGTCCTTGGAGCCATCATCAACAATGAGGATCTCCACCTCTTCTCCTCCCACAAGAAGGGAATCGATACATTTCTCCATATAATCCTGTGAATTGTAACAGGGTACCGCGATAGATAGTAATTTCATAATAACTCCTTACCTTAATCTTGTGCTCTCAAACTTCTCCATGGTGGAGAGACAGTTTCTGAGATCATTATATCTGTCATAGACATCTCCGGGATTTATGACAACTCCCACGGACATGGCCATGATATCGATCATATCATTTGTTATGGTAGGTCTGAGCTTTATCAGAATGTCATTTTTATCAGCTGCCAGATCAGCGTCCATGAACTGAATGACAAGCGGATCCAGATTAAGTTCCGTAGCCTCCTGGTCAATGCTCTTATTCATGACTTCAGACCTCTGTGCGGGCTTTTTGTCAAGATGCAGTCGGATCGGAGTCGTAAGACCACCATCGAAGCTGTTTTTTACAGGAACGCTCTCACGCCTTGCAGCAGAAATCGCAGGTTCATCAGCTCTCCCGGCAGCTGATATCACGTAACTCTCATCGCGCCTTGCAGCAGAAATCGCAGGCTCATCAGTTCTCCTGGCAGCTGATATCTGAGGTACCTCCTCCCGGCCGACTTCCGGGGTCTTAACCGCAGCCTCTCCCGGCGTTACCCTCTCAAAGCGCATCTTCTGACGCACATCCGGGTACTTGGATCTGTCAACTTCTGACATAAACATATCCAGTGGTCTGACATAGACCCTATAGTCCCCGTAAAGAGCCTGATACACCACCATTTCCTCTCTGGTCTCAGAGTGAGTGGCAATGGTGACGATCTGATACAGGTTGCCCTTAAAGTGTCTGTAAATCTCCTGTGGTCTTGGTTTTTCTCCCATTTTTACCTCTTTTCAAAAAACACATTTGTATAGTATAAGCTAACAATTGGATAATTTCAAATAAATTAAGCGCTTATCCCGGGACCGGTACAGCCTATTATCACCATCTCAACGCAGATAACATAGTCAAGCTTACCGGATTTGACCGCCTCGTCATTGGATGCGCAAAGGTCAAGGGCCGCCTTGAGCTGTTCATAGGAATAACCCCTGGCCCACTTAAGGTACTTGGGCACAAGAAAGGGCTGAAGCTTTAAAGCTGAGCCTATCTCTGAATTGCTGCGCCTGTTGTCTGCCATCTCCTTGATCTGAAGCATCAGGTTAAACTGCCTTGTTATCAGTGCCAGTATCTTGGCTGAGGGCTCCTTGAGTGCCAGAAGGTCATAGTACAGCTCTATTGCCCTCTTCTGATCCCTGTCCGCAATGGCATCTGTCATGGCAAATATCCTGCCCGTCAGATAATTGGCGCAGACAGCCTCAATGTCCTCCTCCCGGACTTCACTCCGGTCCAGGCAGTAGCTGGAGAGCTTTTCAATCTCACTGGCTATGTTGGACATATCCGTTCCAACTCTGTCCAGGAAAAAAGCCAGGGCCCTTGGGGATATGCTCTTTCCCTCATTCCTGAACTTCATGGCGATCCAGGTTCTTAAGCTATCATCCGTCTGGGTTGTGCACTCTATTTCAAAGCCTGTCTTGGAAAGAGCCTTGTAAATGTCCTTTCTCCTGTCCACTTCCTTTTCCACAAATATCAGGATGCAGGACTGGGCCTGGTTCTTGAGATATTCCGAAAGCTCAGGTGAACCGTTTTTGAAAAAGCCGCTGTCCTCCAGAAGGATGACCCTCCTCTGGGCCAGAAACGGCATAGTCTCCGCCATATCTATTATCTCTCCGGGGATACAGCCGATGCCCTCATACTTGTTGAAATTCATTGAGGAATCATTAACCCCGAGAGCTGTAAGAAGCTTGTCCCTGTTCTGGTATCTAAGATATGCCTCATCGCCGTATATGAGGTAGCAGGGGCTGAAATTCCCCGCCTTGATATCTTCATTTAATTGCCGCTGTTTAGCAGAAAAATCCGAAACTTTTGTTGCCATGTGAAAGCACCTCAATCTTTATGTTAACATATTATTACAGATTATTGTATTTCTCAGATAATTTCTTTTTTCAATGCGGAGGCACAATATGTTGATACATGGACTTCAGAAAATGACCCTTTTGGACTATCCCGGCAAAATTGCCTGCACTGTCTTTTTGGGCGGCTGTGATTTCAGATGTCCCTACTGCCACAACTATGAGCTGGTGGACGGATCATCCAATGCCCTTTTAGACGACAGAGAATTCTTTTCCTTCCTCTCCACCAGAAAAGGCCTTCTGGACGCAGTGGCCATAACCGGCGGCGAGCCCCTTATGAGAAAGGACCTGGCTTCTTTTATAAAAGAGATAAGATCCATGGGCTTTGCGGTCAAGCTTGACACCAACGGCTATCATCCTGAGCAGTTAAAAGAGCTTCTTGATCAGCAGCTCCTTAGCTATGTTGCCATGGACATCAAAAACTCTTTATCGAAATACAGTATAACAACAGGTATTGATAACCCTGACCTCTCCGCCATCAAAGCCAGTATTTCTCTGCTGTTATCCTCTGATATCGACTACGAATTCAGGACCACTGTGGTAAAAGAGCTTCATGAACTATCAGACTTCGCAGAAATAGGGAAACTGATCCGGGGAGCAAAAGCATATTACCTCCAGCAGTTTACCCCAAGGGACACAGTTCCCGACAAAGCCCTTACTTCTCCTGATGAAGAGGACATGAAAGGGTACCTTGAAGAGGTGAAAAAGTACGTTCCCTGCGCCCAGTTAAGAGGCCTTTAACATAACAAACGCTATAATGATAAGCTAGGGTCAGAAATATAATTCACCACAATATATTGTGTTTGTATTAATATCCCTATCTATATATTGACTACAAAGCCCCCTTGTGCTATCCTATCAACTAGATAGTTTATGTGTAAGGGGGTTCTTATGTACCAGGTAGTTAAAAGAGACGGCGCAATAGCTGAGTTCAATATTTCCAAGATTTCTTCCGCCATCACAAAGGCCTTCGTGGCTTTAGAGAAGGATTATCACTCAAGTGTGATCGACCTTATCTCTCTCAGGGTGGCATCAGATTTTGAATCCAAGGTAAGTGATGGCAAGATCACTGTTGAAGAGATTCAGGACAGCGTGGAGAAGGTTCTGTCCGAGTCAGGATACTCAGATGTTGCCAAGGCATATATTCTTTATCGTAAACAGCGTGAGAAGGTTCGTAATGTCAACTCCGCACTTCTTAATTATAAGGATATCGTTGATGACTATCTCAAGATCAATGACTGGCGTGTCAAGGAGAATTCTACCGTCACCTATTCAGTAGGCGGTCTTATTCTCTCCAATTCAGGTGCCATCACAGCCAATTACTGGCTTTCAGAGGTTTACGACGATGAGATCGCAGGCGCCCACAGAAGCGCTGCTATCCACATCCATGATCTCTCCATGCTTACAGGCTACTGTGCAGGATGGAGTCTCAAGCAGCTTATCCAGGAGGGTCTGGGCGGTATTCCCGGCAAGATCACATCTGCCCCTGCCAGCCACCTCTCTACACTCTGCAACCAGATGGTCAACTTCCTTGGTATCATGCAGAATGAGTGGGCAGGCGCACAGGCATTTTCTTCCTTTGATACCTACCTTGCTCCTTTTGTAAGAGTGGACAATCTTTCCCAGAAGGAAGTCAAGCAGTGCATCCAGTCCTTTGTTTACGGAGTTAACACTCCCAGCCGCTGGGGTACTCAGGCTCCTTTCTCCAACATCACACTTGACTGGACAGTTCCCGCCGATCTTAAGAACCTCAATGTCATCGTAGGCGGCAAGGAGCTTGACTTTACCTATGGCGACTGCCAGAAGGAAATGGATATGGTCAACAAGGCCTTCATCGAAATCATGATCGAGGGTGATGCCAACGGCCGTGGATTCCAGTATCCTATTCCCACATATTCAATAACACGTGATTTTGACTGGAGCGAAACAGAGAACAACAAGCTCCTGTTTGAGATGACCGCCAAGTATGGAACACCTTATTTCTCCAACTATATCAACTCCGACATGGAGCCTTCCGATGTACGTTCCATGTGCTGCAGACTTCGTCTTGACCTCAGAGAACTTCGTAAGAAGTCAGGCGGATTCTTCGGTTCAGGCGAGTCAACAGGTTCCATCGGTGTTGTTACCATCAATATGCCAAGGATCGCATATCTGGCCAAGGATGAGGAGGACTTCTACAAGAGACTTGACCACCTCATGGACATCGCAGCCAGAAGCCTTCATACCAAGAGGCAGGTTATCACCAAACTTCTTGACCAGGGTCTTTACCCTTATACCAAGAGATATCTGGGATCCTTTGCCAACCACTTCTCTACCATCGGCCTTATCGGCATGAATGAGGTAGGCCTCAATGCCAAGTGGCTTGGAGTTGACATGACAGATTCCAGAACCCAGAAGTTCTCTCAGGATGTTCTTAATCATATGAGGAACCGCCTGTCAGAGTATCAGGTCAAGTACGACGGCGAGCTCTACAACCTTGAGGCAACACCTGCAGAGTCCACCACATACCGCTTTGCCAAGCATGACAAGGAGCTCTATCCCGACATCATCACAGCCAACATGAATGGAACTCCTTACTATACCAACTCTTCTCATCTTCCTGTGGGCTACACTGAGGATATCTTCTCAGCCCTTGACATTCAGGATGGGCTGCAGACTCTCTACACATCAGGAACCGTCTTCCATGCATTCCTTGGAGAGAAGCTTCCCGACTGGAAGGCTGCCGCATCCCTTGTAAGGAAGATTGCAGAGAACTATAAGCTCCCTTACTACACCATGTCTCCTACCTATTCAGTATGCAAGGAGCACGGATACCTTGCCGGTGAGCAGACAGTATGTCCTCACTGCGGAGCCAAGACAGAGGTTTACAGCCGTATCACAGGCTACTACCGCCCCGTTGCCAACTGGAACGACGGTAAGGCCCAGGAGTTCAAGGACCGCAAGGTTTACGATATCGGCCACTCAACTCTGACTCATAATGGCCCCAAGGAGGTAAGTTTTGCAGAGGCAGCTGTCAAGAAGTCCAACTCAGACTCCAGCAACAGCGCTTCCAATTTAAATGAGGGCACCGTAATGCTATTCAAGACCACAACCTGCCCCAACTGCAGGATTGCAGGTTCAATGCTTGATCAGGCAGGAGTCATCTACAAGACCCTGGATGCCAATGAGAACCCTGAGCTTGTTGAGAAGTTCGGGATCATGCAGGCTCCTACTCTTGTAGTCAAGTCCGGGGACAGCTTCCAGAAGATCCTTGGAGTATCCGATATCAAGAGCTGGATCAGCAGCCAGGTTTCATAACACATAGATTCCTGAATTTCCTCAGAAATTCGGGAATCGTATTGGACCAGGCCCTCGCAAAGCGAGGGGCGTGTCCTGCGGAACGCAGGATTCTTGAACGCATTTTCCAATTTGCGTTCAAGAAGTCATTCTTAGTTTTAAAGATGGAAGAAGGTCCTAGTCTTCTTCCATCTTTTTTTGCATTTTTATCAGTTCAAAATACTCCATTTTTTAGAGAATGTAAGCTCTTTCAATAGCATATTTCAAACGCTATTATTTTTATATCAGGCAATTAACTATGTATCGAACAACTAATCAAACATAAAAATGGAGGGATGGGTAATGAAAAATGCAATCGTAGGACAATCAGGCGGACCAACATCCGTTATCAATTCAAGCCTCGCAGGGGTATTCGAGGCTGCAAAGAGCCGCGGATCTGAGCATGTGTACGGCATGTGCAACGGTATTCAGGGCTTTCTCGAGGACAGGTACGTTGATCTGTCCGAGATCTTCACAAAGCCTATGGACATAGAGCTCTTAAAGCGCACACCTTCAAGCTACCTCGGAAGCTGCAGGTACAAGCTCCCCGCCTTAGAGGATGAGGGCTCCGTGGAAGTATATGAAAAGATATTTGACAAACTCGCTGCCCTTAACATCGGTTACTTCTTCTACATCGGCGGCAACGACAGCATGGATACCATCAATAAGCTTGCAGCTTATGGCGCCGACAAGAACAGCGACATCAGGTTCATCGGAGTTCCAAAGACCATTGACAATGACCTTACGGTAACTGACCACACCCCGGGCTATGGCTCTGCAGCCAAGTATATCGGTGTTGTCATGAAGGAGATCATCAGGGATGCCACTGTTTACGGCACCAAATATGTAACTGTAGTTGAGATAATGGGCAGAAACGCCGGCTGGCTCACAGCTGCTGCTGCTCTTGCCAAGGGCTGGGACTGTGAAGGCGTTGATATGATCTGCCTTCCCGAGGTTCCCTTTAACGTAGACAGATTCGTGGAAAAGGTAAAAAAGATGCAGGAGAAAAAAAGCAGCATCGTGATTGCCGTTTCAGAAGGTGTAAAGCTGGAGGACGGCCGCTATGTATGTGAACTGTCAGATGATGTACACGCTGTGGATGCCTTCGGTCACAAGTCTCTTACAGGAACTGCCCGCTTCCTTGCCAATACCATCGCCAAGAAGCTGGATACCAAGACCCGCTGCATAGAGCTCTCAACTCTCCAGCGCTGCGCCGGTCATCTCACCAGCAGAACCGATATCACAGAGGCATATCAGGTAGGCGGCGCTGCTGTAAAGGCAGCCTTTGAAGGTCACACCGGGGAAATGGTGGCCCTTAAGCGTATCTCCAACGCTCCTTACCAGTGCACAACAGAGCTTCACCCCATCTCCGAGATTGCAAACCTGGAGAAAAAGGTACCTCTTGAGTGGGTAAATGAAGATCACACCCAGATGAAACAGGAATTCATAGATTATGCATATCCTCTCATTCAGGCAGAACTTACCCCTATCTTCGTAGGCGGACTTCCACAGCACATCGCACTCTGATCTGAAATACAGTTCTCCTGGCGGATAGTCTTTACCTGTAGTTAAGAAAAGAAAACCGGATTGTACATAGAATTTGTACAGTCCGGTCTTTTATTAGATATCCTGATTAGTACGGCTGATATAGACTTTTCACTTCATCAAAGCCTTTATAGGATTCACAGTTGCGGCCATGGATTTGAGCATCTTAAGATTCTGCTTCATATAAAACTCAAGTCCCGTCACCTCTTTGTCCGTGAAGCCCTGGTTTTTACCGATAACGCATTCCGGTATCTCCCCTTCCGCAAATCTCTTCCCGTCAGAAAAGGTAACATAGGCTTTCTTTTTACCATCCTTGTTACAGACAGAGGATACCTGCATTTTCAGCTCGTCGGAATTATCCTGTTTTTTAAAATCTATATCAAAGTCCTGCATCTTTTTATCCTTTTTGTCAGTTTCATTCGAAAGCTGTTATAACGAGCTTACTACGCGGTTTTTACCGTGTTTCTTACCATAATACAGCTTGGCATCCACGTCATCAAACATTGACTGAATTGTGGCGCCTTCCTCATATGCAGATACACCGATGGTTACAGTCACCGACACTTTAGTATCACCCTTGTAATTAACAGATGCCATTTCGATGGTGGATCTGATCCTCTCTGCAATCTGCACGGCCTGTTTTTTATCTACCTTGAGGATGACGAATATCTCCTCTCCTCCCCATCTGAACACAAAACCGTCAGGCTTTACGCAGGTAGATACCTCCAGGGCAACAAGTTTAAGTATCTCGTCTCCGCAGTCATGACCATAGGTGTCATTTACCTTCTTGAAATCGTCGATATCAAGTATCAGCACAGATAATGGTGCACTTTCCTTCTTTGTCTTTTTGTAAGCATCCTCCATATAGGAGTCCATACATCTTCTGTTGAGAAGCCTTGTCAGAGGGTCAAAATTGGCATATCTCTGCAGCTCGTCTATCAGATATTTTTCTCCGAAATGAACTATTGCATAAATAAATGCCATGGACATCACAAGGTGCATGAACCTGAATGCGCCATCAGGAACCTGGAACGGTCCCGGTTCCACAAAAAGGAGGGGTTTAAGCGCATAGGATAAAAGAGTTGAGATAGTCAGTCCCGTTATGACAAACTTCATTATCTTTGTATCAAAGAAAAACACCGCGAATAGCGCAAAAAAAGGAGACCAGGCCCAGAAATCCCTGGCCGGGATAAGATAAGCGGTAAAATTCCACTGGATGATGATGCCAATGCTGACAAATATCTTATGGAGTCTGAACTTTTTCTTATTCACAAAGCCGTCCTTATCGACTCCTGTAAGAAGAAAGTATATCGCCACGGCCATGTATATGACATTGCTAATGTCAAATCCAATAAGACCCGGCAGCGAAATGTTCCTGTACGTTCCCTTTATATACGATGCTGTGTAGGAAACAGCAGAAAACATGGCGACACCCGTGGGCGCGATTACCAGAAACTTAAATATTTTACGGACATATATATCCAAAGCTGTAACAGAGATATTTTCGTTTTCCTTCATAACTTATTCTTTTACCACCCTACGACATTTATATCCAGACAACATTTTTAGTTGTAATACCATTTTACTATAGTGGCAATACCGATAACAAATTAAACCTTTGTAAACAGCTCTTCATTTTAGTTTTTCCGATGGTTAAGAAAAAAAATACCCCGATGGCAGGTCTTTGCCATCAGGGCTTAGATTAATTTATACAAAGGATCTGTACTTGGTGGCAAAAGAATCATTGCTTAAATTTATAAGATTTTTCCATGAGGGTGAAAAAATATAGTAAGCTATCATGCACAGCATCCCAAAACCAAAGGAGATGGGGAAGCAGTACGGCAGATACCTTCCTCCAATAAAGTGGGCAATAAAATATGCTGACGGCACTCTCACAGCCCATAGCATCAGAAGGTTTATAACGGTTGTATACTTCACTCTTCCGGTTCCGTTCACAATGCAGGAAATGGCGTTGAACACCGCGTACATCCACTGGCCGGACAGCATGATGATAACATTCCTGCCTGCCATGGCAAGAACGCCCTGATCCTGGGTAAACAGACTAAGGATTGGGAATCTCAGGAGCATGAACACTATGCCAAAGCCCAGTGTCACAGCGCCGTTGGCAACAGGGATCACGGTCTGTCCCTGCCTCAGGCGGTCGATCCTTCCGGCGCCGAAGTTCTGTCCGGAGTAGGTTGTGGCCGCTGATGATATTCCGGTGATTGCCATATTGGCAAGTCCTGTTACCCTTCCTGCTATGGACCAGCCCGCCATAAACAGTGACCCCTGTGCATTGATCAGGGTCTGAAGCGCCACATGTCCAAAGGAGAACAGGGAATTGTTAAGCCCTATTGGAACACCGATGGAAAGAATAGTCTTAAGCTCACTCTTTACCACTCCTCTTGGAAGAACCGTGAATTCCAGCTCAGGATATCTGCGTTTAATATAGATGATACTCACTATCCAGGCAAGGAACATGGCAGAACTGGTAGCCAGGGCAACACCTGCTACTCCAAGCTTAAAACCGCCCACAAGTGTCACATCCAGAACTATGTTAACTACCGTAGATACCATCAGGAAATACAGTGACGCCTTGCTGTCTCCTATCCCTCTCAGTATCCCTGCATTCATGTTGTAGCCTATGTTTCCGACTGCTCCCAAGAGAACTATCCTGGTGTAGAGAAGTGCATTCTCCCACACATCCTCCGGCACTCCCATGAATCTCAATATCACAGGAGCCGCAAACCATCCCAACACACTGATCGGAATCCCGCACATGTATACAAAGGAAACGGCAGTCTTGCAGGTATCTGTCGCGCCTTTTTTATCCCCTGCACCTGCATGCTGGGAAATAAGAATACTTACACCTGTCCCTATCCCCAGAAAGATGCATAACAGCACCTCCACAGGCTGGGAGCTGGTACCAACCGCAGCTATAGCCGTGTAATCACAGTACCTTCCAATGACCAGGGTGTCCACCGTGGTATACAGGTACTGCAGTATATTACCAAGGACGATGGGGATGGCAAAGAGCCATATATTCCCCATGATTGGTCCTGTGGTCATGTCAATTTTCTTTTTTGCATTCATAAATCCATTCCTGCTTCACACATTGCTCTGTAAAATCCCGCAACCGGGATCATACTCTGGGCAAAGTTCTTGCTGCTGGCATTGCCCACCAGTACAGCATCCTCCTCAACCCTCTTTACACCTGAATAAGAGGGAGTCTCGGCAACTGCCTTCCTGAAGGTCTCAAGTCCGTACCTAAGGTATTTGGAATCTCCTGAGAGGTCATAGGCAATGGTCATAGCCTCTAACAGCAAGGTATTGGTCCCAAGCCTGCTAAGGGAAGGCAGCTCTTTATAATAAAAGATGCCCCATTCCTCCACATAGCAGTTCTCTATCATGTCATCCACAGCTCTCAGAATAAGCCCCTTTAGCTGCTCATCAGGGAACTGTCTGTAGTAGCGCATAAGTGACCCTATAGCCACAGAGATCATAAAGCCCACCCTGATGATGGTATTATCTGTGTAGGGCGCCAGCCAGTGGCCGTACTGCTCCTCCCAGATTTTAAAGTCCTTAAGTATCTTTTCGCATTTCAAAAGCCACTTCCTGTCGCCGGTCTCAACATAAAGAGCTGTCAGGGTCCTCAAGGCCCAGCCTGTCTCCCTGGCATTGGCTTCTCCTGCCTTTGCATACATTGGCATATCAAGAAGCCTGTTGACGTTCTCTCCGATTCCGATGGCAGTCTCAAGGCCTCTCTCATCTCCTGTCAGATGATAGTAGTCAAGAAGCCCCTCTACCCACTCATGGGAGCAGACCATAACACCGTTTATCACATGGCCTGCCGTATGTTCCCACTGTCCACCGATGTAAAGGGGATCCTTGTGATAGTGACACACATCGACATCCATCCAGTGGCTTGCAGAGGCTATGTTGTAGTCCATAAATCTCCTGATCCCTGTCCTGGCAAACAAAAGTGCGCAGGCATGAGGATAATCATACTCATTGTTGCACCAGACCAGCTTTCCGCCGCCTCTGCCCTGTGCCGTGTAATTGGAATCGTAGGAGTCTCCAAAATTAAGCATGCCATAGGCTCTGCAGTGGCCGTCTGCCCTGGCGATGAGATTCTGTTCGACCCTGAAATTTCTTTTTGTCGAAAAGACATCAACCCACACGCCGCTTTTGTGATGAACCTCGGGAAGTACGTATGGCCTGTAGGGCATCTGATATACAATGCTTCTGTCGTTTAAGCTGCAGATGCTCTCCTTTTTGTCATGAAAATGCATGAGGAACTTCTGCTCCCTTGACATACCGCTCTGAAGGACTACCTTGCCTGCATCCTTTGGCACCAGGAAAAGAGCTATGCCTTTTTCATCAGCCTGTACAGCCTTGGGGAAGTTCTGCTGAGCCTGGAAGATAGTGGCACAGATTCCTGCCTCTTCGTCGGTAAAGTCAGCAAAAAAGGTTCCGTAGAAGGTCTCTGCAAAATGTTCATTGGCCTCCTTCATAAGCCAGGATGAGTCAACAACACGCTTTGAGGCAGCTCCGTCTCTTCCCACATAGTAATCTGTCTTATAGGTTGAGGAAGCGGTTATGGTCCTGATGCTTCCAAGATCAGTCTCCCGTGCCAGCTTGTCCGCTTCATCACTGCTTCCCGCATGGAAAACAGGGCCCTCTCCAAAGGTACCGGATGAGAGTCTGTCTCCGCAGCCTGTTGAGTCCAGAAGATGGTCCGTTGACGGCACAGTCTCCACAAGCTCGCTTCCCAAAGAATTTGCTACGATGCGATAAGTCAGTTCATCTATTTCCAGCGGCTCATCCGTATCATTTATGATCCTGTAGGAAACCTCGCTGTAAGGCTTTCCTGCCCAGAAGGTGAGCTTAACTTCAAAGCTGTAAGCTTCACTGCCCTTTTCACCAACATGCGTTCCCCTGTTTTTGAGGATGACGCAAAGCGGTCCTTCTTCCTGAACCTGCCACTTGCCGGTCTTTATATCAAGCTTTTCAAAGGAGCCCTTCTTTTGAAGAACAGGTCCAATAAACTGCTGTCCATCATATCTCTTTTCCCCGAAGGTCACAGCATCAAAAAGCTTATGGGAGTCATCCCTTACGACATAAGAAATGGTCCTCTGGGTGGAATCATCTGTGGTTGTCAGCCCATACCCATCAGAGTGCTTATCAAGAGAAACAGGATTAAAGGGAGAAACATTGCGGTCCCTTCTGCCTGTATCACCCTCACCTTCAATCTCACAGATAAACCTGCTCTTCTTATTGGCGGGAATATCTGCCATGAATCTTATGAACACAAACCTTATGGACCCGTCAGCGTAGCGGGACGTGGCCTTGACCTGCACCGGAAGGTAAGTCTCCTTAGCCGGGTCCCTGACAAAAACCTTGTCTGTATCACTTACAAGTCCCTTTTCCAGCGGAAATCCTATAAAGCAGTGCTCATTCCTCCTGTCGTACCTGTACAGCTTATCTATGAATATATCGATCTGTGTGCTCATACAAAGTCCTCTCTCATGGGTGAAAAGATATCCAGAAGAACGCCCTCTTCAAGGCAGACGCAGCCGTGGATTATGCCGTCCTTTTTCAGCATGGTGTCCCCAGCGGAAACTGTTTTTTTCTCATCGCCGATGGTAAACTCGAACTTTCCGGAAACCACGTAGGTTATCTGGGTGTGGGGATGGGAATGCATGGCACCTACCGCGCCTTTCTCAAAGTGATTCTCAACCACCATCACCTCATCGGTGTAGCTCTTTACAAAGCGGACAACGCCTTCACCGGCCTTTTCGCCCTCCACATCCTCACTAAACAGCCATCTTTGATCCTTGTGTGACATCTCATTCTCCTTCCTTTGACCCGTAGTATTGATTACATATTCATTGTATAATCATCTTATGTTATAAAAAGACAGATATCCTTCATTTTCATGAGTAGTTTATGGGAGACATCTTAGATATTATGACATTTTGTATCAGAGCCAAATAAATTCATTCGGATTGGAGATCGCACAATGCCCTTCGAAATGCCGCAAAACGCCACCATAACCATACAAAAAAGAGAGCTGCCTTCGGATTTTGCAATGCCTCAGATGGAAAAAGCAGACAGCCACTACGCCCTGGGCTATATCATATCCGGTGACAGAAGGGTCATCACGCCCTATGAGAGGTTCGACGCCCACGCCGGTGATGTTACTGCCATGCCTCCGGGGATGTACCATCGCACCCTCTCAAAAAGCGGCACTCCCTATGTCAATTATCTTATAAAGATCTCCGGTGAGGTTGCCGATCAGTTCTGCCGGGAAGTAGATCCGGATATCTGGGACTATATTTTTGAACAGAAGCGCCTGTCCTTTGATGAGTCTTCCCGGCGAAAAATTGTGGATATTATGGAGGATATGCTTGAGATTTACTCGGGCGGTGCCACCTACCTGGCAGTACTTTTAAAGGGCCTTCTCTTCAGGCTCCTGGTCTTTCTAAGGGACAATAATATCAGCAGCGACAGAACTCCCTTTAAGAGCGAATTAAGCAAAGACATCATGGAGGCCATGTACTTTATTGAAAAGAACTACTCCGAGCCCATAAAGCTCTCGGATGCCGCAGAGTGTATCGGCTTCTCGGAGGGACATTTTTCAAGACTCTTCAGCTCACAGGTAGGAATCTCTTTTTCCAACTATCTTGTAAATATCAGGCTTCGCCACGCCAAGGAGCTTCTCATCAACACAAGGCTTCCCATATCGGATATTGCCCTTCAGACGGGCTTTGGCAGCGGTGACTACTTCTCAGCATGCTTCAATAAGCGTGAAGGGATATCTCCCACTGCCTTCAGAACCTCCGTCAATGAAGCAAAATAAGTTTGCAGAGCCAAAATGCGTCCTGCAAACTCATAATTCATCACCTGATCACTGCCTCCACAACATTGGAGCCGTCCACATAGTCATAGTTCATTGACTCTGTATCATGCTTCAAAATAGCTGTGGAGATCTCATCTCCCTTTTCAAAGGGATCAAGCCTTTGGCCATTATATTTGCAGAGAATCTCAAGCTTTTCGCTGGTCTCCGAATACTCGGCAGTAAGTTCGATCCCGGACTCTACTTTAAGCTCCGTCACAAGAAGCTGGAAGCACAGCTCCTCTATAAAGCTGAAGGCTCTTCTTGCCAGCTTAAGGTCGATAAGATTCTCGGCGATGTATTTATCAAATTCTGACTTCATCGCAATCTGATCAAAGCCGTCTCTTTTGATGAGCGTCCTGTAAACCTTAAGCCGCTTGATGAATTTCCTCGTATTCTCCTTTTGAGGATCATCAAAGATCTGCTCAGGCGTGCCCTCCTCGTAAATCACACCTTCATCCACAAAGAAAACCCTGTTGGATACGTCTTTTGCAAACTTCATCTCATGGGTGACTATGAGCATGGTCATCCCTCTGTTGGCAAGGCCCTTGATAACTGAAAGAACCTCTCCCACCATGGTGGGATCCAGGGCAGATGTGGGCTCATCAAAGAGGATAACCTCCGGGTCAAGGGCCATAGCCCTTACTATGGCTACTCTCTGCTGCTGTCCTCCCGATAGCTCACTTGGGTAATTAAGTGCCTTGTCAGAAAGCCCAACCAGGTGCAGCAGCTCCATAGCCCTGTTATAAGCCTGCTGCTTGTCTTTCTTGAGGAGCTTTATGGGAGTAAACATTATATTCTCCACCACTGTCATATTGGAGAACAGGTTAAAGGACTGGAATACCATGCTGATCTTCCGGCGCATCAGATGCAGCTGATAGCCGCTTGCCGTGGTGTCCTCACCTCTGTAGATTATCCTGCCCCCATCCACCTCTTCAAGCCTGTTGATGGTATTTAAAAGAGTGCTCTTGCCGGTTCCGGAAGGCCCGATGATGGAGATCACATCTCCCTTTCTGATGTCACAGCTTATATCCTTTATAGGCTGAACATCACCGTACTTCTTGGAGAGATTCCTGATTTCCAGCAGCACTTCGCTGCTTTCTTTTTTGCTGCGGCTGCCCTCTCCCGGGTACATGATGTCCGTTGCCTTTGTGGAATTCTTTTCAAGCTCCTTAAGGTAGGCAACACTTCTTTGTCCGGGTCTTACTCTGGCAAGGATGATCTTAAGAACAGATGACATTGCCAAAGTCAGGGCAAAATAAATTGCAGCAGTAAGGATAAGCGGGAAGAATGCCTCATAGGTCCTGCTCCTTATGATATCTGCCGCTTTGGTAAGGTCCTGAACAGCAATATAGCCCGCAACGGAAGTGAGCTTGACCATGGAAATGAACTGGCCGGTATATACCGGGATTATGGTTATAAGAGCCTGGGGTAATACTATATTAAGGAACCCTGACCCCCTGGTAAAGCCCAGTGCCTTGGCGGCCCTTGACTGCCCCGCCGGGACAGATTCTATTCCGGTCCTGAATATCTCGGAAACATAAGAAGCAAAGTCTATGGAAAAGCCTATAACGCAGACCCAGAAACCTGAAATTGGCAGATCCACCAGAAGCACATAGTAAAGCACCAGAAGAAGCAGCACAATGGGGACACCCTGCTCTATGCGGATAAAGAGCCTGGCAAAGGCCGTTGCAAAAACATTACTGCTCATGCGCATATAGCACAGGATCGCTCCAAAGATCGTACCAAGCACTGCAGCATAGACAGATATCCTGAAGGTAGTAAAAAGTCCCCGCAGTATACTCCTCCATCTGTTCTCTACTATCAGGGTCTTGGAAAAGCTACTGCTTAGCTTTTCAAAAAGGCCGGTACTTTTTAGTTCACTGTCAGTTGCCAGCGCATAGTTTTCCCTGGCTATGATGGCATAGACCGGTTCAGAACAGACAACTTTTGTAAAATTCATTATCTGAGCTCGTTCCGGCGTATCGGTCATGCCATAGCCGATGACATCATATCTGCCGGTCTCAAAACCTGAAAGCATGCTGTCAAATTCCGTATACTCGTACTCCGGTGTGTATCCCGCCCAGGCACAGAAATGATTAAGTACGTCCAAAAAGAAGCCACAGGGCTCTACACCGCTCTGATAAGCAAAGGGAGACCAGTCAAGGCAGCTGACAATTCTGATAGTGCCAAGGTCCGGTCCCTGTTTTTCAAGCTTTTCCAGATGGTCTGGTGCATTCTCCTGATCAGTCCATAGCTCAAGCAGTTCCTGTAGTGTCCCATCCTCTTCTATGATGGTGATATATTCATCCAGCTTATCACGTATCTCCTCTCCCCTGGGGGTCCTGGTGGTGGCAAAGCTTGAAGGTATGTTTCCCACAACTTCAGGCAATACCACAAGATTGTCATAGGCGTCCGTATATTCCTGCAGGGCAGACTCCTCTGACAAAAAGAAGTCTGCTTTATGTTGTGATACGGAAATTGCCTGATCACTCCATCCGGTAACGAACTGTGTCTCACAATCAGGATAGATTTCCCTAATAATGTCACAGAAAACAGAGCCGGTTACAGTGATCGCTTTCCTGCCATGAAGCTCCTCAATATCAGTTATTTTCCCTTCAGAAGAAGATGATTGCTCATCTGTGCCTCCTACAAACAGACAAAATCCAGCCAGAATAATCAGGATAAGAATCCATAGAAATTCTGCATAAATTATCTTCTTTCCCTGTTTCTGCATCAGCACGTTGCCTTTCTGTCTGTATTTTTAGAAAAGTCAGTCATTTTTTACTCATCAATGTCCTGCCTTTGAAAGATAATGGTCCCATCCTCTGACATACTCTCTATAATGGCAAGGCTCATGACATCTATTCCCATCATACGAAGGTCCTCACCCCCGGGCTGGAAGCCTTTCTCTATGCATATGCCGATGCCTGCCACTGTGGCTCTCGCCTGATCGCAGATTTCCAAAAGCCCCTTCATGGCATTGCCCATGGCCATAAAATCATCTATCAGAAGGACTCTGTCGTTTTTATCAAGGAACTGTCTTGATACAGTAACGTCATAATCTATCCCGTGAGTATAGGAGCTGACACGGGATGAATAGACATCTTCTCCAAGATTTAAGCTTTCGGTCTTTTTGGCAAAGATCATCGGCACATTAAATAATCTTGCAACAGAAACTCCTATGGCGATTCCCGAAGCCTCGATGGTAAGGATCCTGGTGACCCCTGCGTCCTTGTATCTCTGATAGAACTCATTTGCCATTTTGTCCATAAGGGAAACATCAATCTGATGATTCAGAAAGCTGTCCACTTTAAGAATGTTTCCGGGGTATACCCTGCCCCTTTCCTGTATCATTTCTTCAAGAAGTCTCATAGCACAGGCCTCCTTATTGTATTATTGTATTATTGTAGTTTCGATAATTTATTATTGCTTATTTATATTATATAGCTTTTTTAACCAAAAAAGAATTATTGTTTCCACGCTCCTTTAAGCACAAAAAAACGTGCAATAATATTCAGTTTAGTGCATAATATAAAGGTAAACATCGATACTTCTCATAGATAGGATGGTGTGAGAATGCTGCTTGATGATTTTGAAAATCTTCTGACCCTTCTGGCCGCAGTCATGGGTCTTTTGGCGTGCCTTTTCAGATTTATCAGAACCCCGAGACGCGGATATTTCCTTCTGATAATTTTTTATCTTGCCAATTACCTCAGTGATTACTATTGGACAATATATTCTCTTGTCATGCGTTCCTATCCCACGGTATCGGAATTCCTGGCGTACTTGGGCTGGAATATAGGATACCTGGTGCTTTTGTTCACTACCATCCACATGCGCAGGGATGCTGCAAAAAAGTATTTCCATCCTCTGTTACTGCTGCCTGTTCTGACAAACACTTTACAGTTTATTCTTTATATCCAATATGGAGGCCTGTTTAACAATCTCTGGCAGGTTGGCATCACCACCATCATTATGGTGATATGTGCTCAGGAAGTAGTATTTTATTTCAAGAACAAAAATAATGGCGCCGCCATTCCTCATTTTGCCATAGTAACGCTGCTATTTCTTTTGACAGAGTACGCAATGTGGACCTCCTCCTGCTTTGAATGGCCGGGCGAATTCCTCAACCCCTACCACTACCTCACAGTTATTGATGTGATACTGAAGGTCATGATAGCCTATGCCGCAACTATGGACTACGGTGTCAGGACCCGAAACCGTAATGAAAGCAGTCTTGTTGAATTCAGATATCAGATTCTCTTCCAGTCTACGATCACCCTTATTATTTTCGGTGCGTCTGTGGGGGGATATGTTCTTGCCAACGCATTAAAAGAATCCGTCACCAGCCTTAAGATCGGTACCACCTCTTCTGACAGAATCGTTATCCTGCTGTTCACGATATCCTCATGTCTATCTTTTTTGATCCTTCTTTTTGCATTTATCTTCAACCGCCGTTACAAGACATTAAGATCCAAAAGACTTGAAATGGATCAGGGAAAACGCAGCAGATTCAGCTTTATTATCATCATAGCCATAACTTTTATGCTGATGCTCTTCGTGGTAATATACAACACCACTCTCCTCTATCAGGCTTCTGTAACGGAGATCAATGAAGATGCAAAGGATGTGGTAAAGTCCACTGCTGCAGAACTGGAAAACTACATCACCACCGCCAAGACAACCTTAAGGGTCGTGGCCGACACCATCGATCTGATGAACGAAAATGGTGTCTCCGCAGATGAAGTTGAACGCTATCTCACCAATCAGACCCAGGTGCAGGCGGAACATTTTGATGACAATTTCACAGGCATCTATGCATATTTCGACGGAACTTTCATGGACGGCTCAGGGTGGATTCCACCCGAAGGGTATGATCCCACCACCAGAGACTGGTATAAGGCAGCCCTTAAAGCTGACGGAGAGATTGCAATAGTTCCTCCCTATCTGGATGCTGATACCGGAGACATAGTCATTACCTTTGCCAAACTCATAAAGGGAGACGAAAATCAGAATGCTTCCTTGTTCAGAAACGATGTGGTGTGCCTTGATGTGCTGGTAAATCACATTCAGGAAATCACCGAGCAGATAAATGTTGCAGGAGAAGGCTATGGACTGGTAATAGACCCTGACGGATTTGTAATTGCCCATCACGACAAAAACATGCGCGGCCAGAAGTTCAGTGATATTTTTGATAGCAGCATCGTTGAGTTTGCAGATGAGCAGTTTGACACAGAGCTTGATGGCCAGAAGTGCACTCTTTATACCCATGCCATCATGGAAAAATGGCTTGTGATCATTGTTGTAAGTAACAGCGACCTGCTGGATCAGGTACACTCACAGCTGGCAGTAAACATCCTCATCTCCCTTATAATGTTCTTCCTTATCACCTTCTTTTACTACTTCGGTTACAGAATTGAGCAGTACAACAACAAGAAGGTCGAATCCCTTAACATGGAGGTGGTCAGCGCACTGGCAGAAGCCATCGATGCCAAGGACACCTACACCAACGGTCACTCCTCCAGGGTTGCCAAATACTCAAAGATGATCTCAGCCAGGCTTGGCTACCCGGAAACTGAGCAAAACGAAATATATATGATGGGACTTTTGCACGATGTCGGCAAGATCGGAGTTCCTGATGAAGTCATAAATAAGCCCGGTAAGCTCACGGATGAAGAATTTGCCCTGATAAAACAGCACCCTGTCATCGGCAGCAAGATCCTTGGAAGTATCAAGGAGAATCCACGGCTGGCAACCGGTGCCAGATGGCATCACGAGCGCTATGACGGCAGGGGCTATCCCGACGGACTTGCCGGTGAAGCAATTCCTGAGGAAGCCAGGATAATAGCCGTAGCCGATGCCTACGATGCCATGACCAGCCGCCGAAGCTACCGCGGAGTCATGCCCCAGGAACAGGTCCGCGCTGAAATAGAAAAAGGGATCGGAACACAGTTCGATCCCCAGTTTGGAAAGATCATGCTCAGCCTCATAGACGAGGACACAGATTACACCATGCATGAAAACTGAAAAAATAAAGCTGAGAGATTATTCGGAGGTTACCAAAACCATGTCTCTCAGCTTTTTTACTATAATTATTCATCTCCAGCTGCTACCCCATATTCTGTTACAGAGCTCCAGACACTGCTGTCTGGAAAAAGAGCTGTCCTGATTTTTTATGGAATTGGAAGCAGCCAGTTCATCGGTGTAACCTCCCAGCGGAAATACCGTAACCCCGTTGTACCCCGGATTGACATGGCACACCAGTGCCTTTACGCCGTAGTCTGATACCACCACTTCACCTGAGGCTCTTTTCTCAAGGGTCACCTGCGCCATGCCGCCCACCATGCGATTCATGACACCCCTGCCGGTGCCTGAGGTCCAGTTGACAAAGTTCCCCAGTGAGTAGTACACCAGCATATCTCCGCCTCCATGGTTGTTGCCATGGCCCGGTACATCGTCCTCCATATATTCTATGGGTTCTATCACATGAGGGTGGGTTCCTAAGACCAGATCTGCTCCTCCCGCTCTGAATATCTCAGTCCATTTTTTCTGACTGCGGTCAATTCCTGTGTTGTACTCCGTTCCCCAGTGAGGGCATACAATAGTGAAGTCGGCATTTTTCTCTGCATATTCCAGGTCCGATTTCACCTTGGTCTCATCAAGCATATCAACAGCAAAGGGCATATCCTTAGGCGCCGGGATTCCGTTGGTTCCATAGGTGTAATTGAGGACTGCGATCCTGATTCCATCCCTGGTGATGATGTCCACAGTATCCCTCTGCTGCTGACTTCCATTGATACCCACAACCGCAACTTCCGGGTGGGTGCTGTTCCAGTAGTCCAGGGTATTACGAATCCCGCGCTTTCCCTTATCCAACGCGTGATTGGTGGCATGACATACCACATCAAAGCCGGCCTTTACCAGCGCATCGCCGATCTCCGCCGGTGCATTAAAGGCAGGATACCCCGAGATACCCAGATCCTTACCGCCGATTATAACCTCCTGGTTCACTATAGCAAGGTCAGCCTGCCTGATATCCGCCGCGGTATGGGAAAAGACCGCATCGAAATTATAGGTGCCATCATCATTCCTTGCAGCCTCCTCCACCGGAGTGTGGAGAAGAATATCTCCCACCATGACAAGGGTCACCTCCCCCGGCTCTGACGCAGCAGTTTTCTGCGCCGGTGTCGGAACAAATATTGTCAAACAAATTATCAGAATAAATGCAATCAGTCGTCTCATAGTAAACAATTATTATTGATCAACGTTTTCTCTTCTAGTGCTGCTGTCACCAAAAACCATGTCCCTCAGCTTCTTGCCGGTGGGCGTTGTTGCCAGTCCTCCACCTGCTGTTTCCTTAAGGGTACCCGGAAGGCTGTCTCCCACCTCCTTCATGGCATCGAGACATTCATCTGCCGGGATCCTGGCATCAATTCCGGCAAGAGCCATATCTGCGCTGGAAAAAGCGATCATAAGACCGGAGGCATTTCTCTTTATACAGGGTATCTCCACCAGTCCGGCAACAGGATCACACACCAGTCCCATCTGGCTTGATATGGCAATTGCAAAAGCATCTGCACACTGCTTTGGAGATCCGCCCTTAAGCTCAACCAATGCCGCTGCAGCCATTGCAGCGGCACTTCCACACTCTGCCTGACAGCCGCCCTGGGCTCCTGCTATACTGGCTCTTGCAGCGACAACCATTCCAAAGGCTGCTGCAGTAAACATACTCATTACAATTTCTTTTTCATCAAAGCCCTTTTCCTCATAGAGACTTACAAGACACCCCGGAAGTATCCCGCAGCTTCCTGCTGTAGGGGCAGCTACGATCCTGCCCATGCTGGCATTGCAGCCGGCTACGCTGAGAGCTCTTGCTATAGCCCTTGTCATAAAGCCGCCGCACAGCCCCTCTTCCTTTTTGGAATACTCATTCATCAGGTATCCTTCACCGCCGGTGAGTCCTGAAGTGGACTTAAGCTCCTTATTCATTCCGGTCTTAACCGATTCCCTCATTACCTGAAATGCCAGTTCCATCTTCTCGTAGACCTCTAAGGCTTCCTTTTCCATGGATGCAGCCTGATCTTTTAAAACCAGCTCGCCTATCCTGACATTTTCTTTTTCTGCTTCTCGAACAAGCTCTTCTATGGATTCATATTTAAGCATATCACTCACACCCTTCTTATCAGGATCGCATTCAGCACATGATCGATCTTACGTATCTCTTCCACCAGATCCTCCGGCGGCTGATTGTCGATCTCTATGGTCATAATGGCATCGCCGCCCTTTTCCTGCCTTGATAAGTGGAAATTAGAGATGTTAAGGTCCTCATGCTCAAAATGCATCATGTGGGTAACACTTGCTATAACTCCGGGTTTATCCTCATGCATCACAAGGATTGTGTTATTGTCCCCGTTAAACTCTACCTTCATGCCGTTTATCTGGTTTACCAGAATGTTGCCTCCACCGATGCTGGCTCCCTGCATTGTCCCGCAGGTACCATCTGCCAGATAATACTTTATCAGCGCGGTATTGGGATGTGCACCCTTGATGTTTTCCTTTATAAAGCTGTACTCTATCCCCCGCTCGTCAGCTATGGAAAGGGCATCTCTTATCTCCGGGGAATAACTCTTATATCCCATGATCCCTGCAAGAAGAGCTCTGTCAGTTCCATGGCCCTTGTAGGTCTGGGCAAAAGAGCCCGAAAGAACGATTTCCACCTTCTTTAGCTCTCTGTCATCTATAAGCTTATTTACTACTCTTCCAAGCCTTACAGCTCCGGCCGTATGTGAGCTTGACGGCCCAATCATGACAGGGCCTATGATATCAAAAACATTCATTGTCACTCCTCTTATCAGGGGTTTTTCCAAAGGTCACTTTAAGATATCAGCGATATCTTTTACCGAATCCGCAAAAAAAGTTGCTCCCGCATCCTCCATGGACTTCTTGTCACCATATCCATAGGTTACTGCAATGCTGTCCACTCCCGCATCAGCAGCTCCCTGAATATCGTATTGGGTGTCTCCTATCATTATACACTCACTCTTTTCAAGGCAGTATTCATCTACAGCTCTTTCTATAAGGCGCTTCTTATCAGAGCTGTGGTCAGTAAGCTCCGGCCCCACAATATGTTCAAAATATCCCGCCAGGCCTATCCTGTCCATTATCTGAACCGTGAATTTCAGGGGCTTGCTGGTTACAAGAAAGACCCTGTGCCCGCTCTTATTAAGGCTGTCCAGAAGCTCCGGGATCCCCTCATATATATCAACGTCGTACATACGCTCTTTTTCATATATTTCCCTGTAAAGAGCCACCGCCTTATCGCAGTCTTCACCTGTAAGCTGATACTCTCTCTCAAAGGAATCATAAAGCGATGGTCCGATGAAGGTCCTTAGCTTTTCTATTGGCTGGTCCGTCAGTCCAAAGTGCGAAAGTGCATACTCCACCGACGACATAATAGCTCTTCCGGAATCCGTTACTGTTCCATCAAGATCAAACATAATATTCTTATACATATCTGTCTCCTCAAAATTATCCTCGGGACCATTATAGCATAGGTATCACTTTATCCTTATGATCCTTTTAGTTTCATTTAAGGTTTCTGATGTATGATGTACCTATCAGGCAAAAGCCTGATACCCCCCACACATGTTTTCATAACACGTACCATGGCTGCAGGCTGAGTATAGTCTGCAGCCACCCTTTTTTTCAGCACAGTACAGGCCGCAAATCGAAAGGGAGCAACCGCTGCGATTGCTCCCTCAAAAATCCAAATTATCCACGATATATTATTGCAAGTCTTGCATTTTCTTTGCCACAGTATTGGTATTGATGCTCACATTCCTGCTTGGATCCTCATTAAGTTTTAAACTGCTCATGCCCATGATCTGCTGATCGATGTTGCCCTGCTTTGCCCCAGGTTTAGCACTTAAGGCTGCTGCCTTGGAAGGATCATTGAGCAAAGCCTTAACATCTGCCACTATGGCATTATTCTTGATATCCTCTTCTCTGATATTCTTGATCTCTTCAGCTGTAATGCTTCCTGACATTACCTTCCTGAGCCTGTCGATGATAACAGACCACAGAGCTCTCTGGGTCTTGTCCTTAGGAAATCCCGTAAATCCATTTCTGGCCATAAAGCCTTCGTCACTGGCACAGGCAAGAATCAGCTGCTTCTGTGATGCAGAAAGATCCAGTTTCTTACCAAGAAGCGCCCCAACGTATTTATCTCTCCCGGTCATTACATCATTGAGTCTTTCTGTCTCGGCTGCTTTTTCTGAGGAGCTGATTGTGTTTATATCTTTTCTTCCGTTATTTATATAATCAGCCATCATCTTTTCAAACACAGATGCATCATACAAAAGCCTTACTGCAGCATCCATCCTGTAATCACCTACACTGGTGACATGGCCGGATATTCCAAAGACCCTCAAAATGCTCTTATGAGTTATTCTGTATTTATTGGCACTTTCCTTGAGTCTGCCGAAAGCATCCTTAATATCCTTTTCCCACTTATCATCCTGAGGTCCTGCAAGCAGATCTATACACTCATTGATGGCGCATGCCATTTCGCAGTATTCGCCTCCTCCGTCCTTTTCAAAGAAGTTGATCCACTGGGCACTGTTCTTCTGAAATTCCGGGTTATTCTTTGCCTTCTTGAAAGCTGAGGTGTTCTTTACGCACTTGGTCATGAAGTATTCTCTTGTGCCTTCAAGCCTTTTTTTGATATACTCGGGAGTAAAGTGTGATTCCAGCGCCGGCTCTATTGTCTCCACCTGCCGGTCCTCTTCGATCTCATCCTTCAGTCCCTCAAATATCTCGTCAAGCTCTTCGTTCTTTTCTTCAGTTTTTCCCTTGGAATCTACCTCAGTGTTGTCTTCGGTCTTATCCTCTTCCTTCTTTTCTTCCTTCTTATCTTCTACTTTGTTTTCTTCAGGATTGACCTCTTCTTTCTCGTTCCGGTCATTTTGTGTGTCATCAACAGGATTTTCTGTTTCTACTTCCTTCTTTTCTTCTTTTTTATCATTATCCGATTCATTTTCTTCAGGAATCACTTCCTTGTTTTCAGCTATAACTTCATCCTGTTTTTCTTCGTCCCGGTCCTTTTCCTTCTCTTCCTTCTGAATCTGGTCACCCATTACAGCATTTTTTTCAAATGCCTCAATCTGGTCGCCCTTTACAACAACCTTATCAAACCTCTCTATCTGGTCGCCCTTTACAGCAGTTTTTTCAAAGACTTCCTCCTGAACAGGAACCTCAACCTTTACAGACTCTTCTTCCTTTACAGGCTCTTTTACCTTTACAGGCTCTTCCTTTTTCTCAACAGGCTTCTTTTCTGCCTCAGATTTTTTCACAGTGGCAGGCTTTATGAGAGTCTCGCCCTTACCGATTTTATTTACAAGAACATCTGCTTCTTTCTCGTTCTTTACATTCTTGGCATTACCGTCCTCATCGGAGACAGAAACAGTCTTGTCTGCATGCCTGATCACTCTATAGGTCCTGCCGCCAATCACAAGCTGCTGTACATACTCGCCATCCCCCAGCTCTACCTTCTCGCCATTCTCCAGTTTCTTTTTGTTGTTCTCAATGATATCGTTATAATGCCTGATCAAAAGAAAAGGCGAATCTGCCTTGTCTATGCCCTGCCTGAAGGTTGCATAGTCCTTTTCAAATACAGCCATTTCAGCCACAGCATTTCTCTTGGACTGAATAGTATTAATGGCATCTCTTATCTCAACATTGCCAATCTTGTTTATAAGCCCGATATCCATAAGCTTATA